>ERZ779902.1055-NODE-1055-length-10776-cov-1.807201_pt1 | contig 10776 bp, 10 predicted proteins | sample MGYA00511350_ERZ779902 | MGnify/ENA primary metagenome ERZ779902 (study PRJEB29588, sample SAMEA2146908) | human gut metagenome | biome: human gut; feature: human-associated habitat; material: faeces | place: Denmark | collected 2008/2010 ...
GAGAGCATAACCGTTCCTGTTTCCATAAAAACAATGGAAAGCTCAACTCCTTATATGTGCGCAGCAATAGTGTTTGGACTTGTACTTTTATATACTCTTTTTATCGCAGTTCTCATGTTGTTTTTAAATCTGGCTGCGGGAAATATGGCAGGGGTGATCGGTGCTTTTGCAGTCAGTCTGTATGGGCTCCTGCTGAACCCAGATGTTTTCCGGAAACTGTTTCATTTTACAGAAAGTCAGGAATATAGGGCGAACGTGTTCTGCGGCTGGCTGTCTCCGTTGAACCAAGCTACCTTTCCCATGCACAGCTTTGGTTATGATTACCTGCCAGGGATCGGGATGAGCATGTTCATATTTGCAATATTAATCATAGCGCTGATCGGCTTGTCAGCCGTCCGAATTAAGGGCTATAATTTCTCTTTTACGCAGACAAACGAATAAATGGAGGGCAAAATGGAATATGCAATCAGGTTGAAGGGACTGACAAAATCCTTTCAAAAAGAAAAAGTATTAAAGAACATTACCCATGATTTTGAAAAAGGGAAGATTCATGGGATTATGGGGTTTAACGGTTCAGGGAAAACCGTAATGTTTAAATGCATCTGTGGATTTTTACAACCTGAGAGCGGCACAGTGCTCGTAGGGGGAAAACAGATCGGGAAGGAGCTGGACTTTCCAGATTCCGTAGGCATTATCATTGAAAACCCTGGCTTCTTTCTGGATCTCAGCGGTTTTGCGAATTTAAAGAGACTGGCGTCTCTGAAACACCGTATTTCCGATGACGATGTGAGGGCGACGATGCGTGCCCTAGGGCTTGATCCTCTGTCTAAAAAGAAGGTAGGACAGTATTCTCTTGGAATGCGTGAACGTCTTGGTATCGCACAGGCAATCATGGAAGATCCGGAGCTTTTGATATTGGACGAGCCTTTTAATGGTCTGGACAAGCAGGGGGCAGGAGAGGTCTGCGAGCTTTTGCGGGGATTAAAGGAACGAGGGAAGACTATTCTTATCGCAGCACATAACATGCTGGAGATCGAATGGCTCTGCGATACGATCTGTGAGATGGATGCAGGTGTCCTGACGCAGATAAAATAAAAATACGGGGGAAAGAATATGGGAAAGGTATTAATTAAATGCATTCAAACACCAATGCAGAAATATTTTTATGATCGTTCTTTGGATTCTGTAGTTATGGTGAATGATGAAGAATATCAGATATTAAAAACTGTGGAAAAGACAAAATTGGTTCCTGATGGAGTGTTAAGACGGTTTGTGAAAAGCGGATTATTGCGTGAGACTGCGATAGAAGAAATTGAGCATCCTGAGACAGAAAACTTACATTTGTTGGCAGAACATTATATGGGCAATCTGATTTTGCAGGTAACTCAGCAGTGTAATTTGAGATGCAAATATTGTGCATATTCTGGAAACTACTATAATCGTTCCCATACGTCAAATAGGATGGATTTCGAGACAGCCAAAAAAGCAATAGACTTTTATTTGAAAAGAAGCGAAAAAGCGGATCAACTTGCATTATCATTTTATGGGGGTGAGCCTCTTCTGGAATTTGAATTGATTAAGAAATGTGTTTCCTATATTTTACAACGTAAAGGGGATAAAAAAATTCTTTTTACTATGACGACTAATGGGACTTTAATGACAGAAGATGTCATAGAATTTTTGGTAAAATATGAGTTTAATCTTATGATTAGCCTTGATGGTGATAAGAAAAGTCACGATATAAATCGAAGATTTAAAACAGGAAAAGGTTCATTTGACATTATTTTAGAAAATTTGAGTAGACTGAAAGCTTACAATGAAGAGTACTATTCAAAAGTTTTGTTTAATTGTGTTATTAGTTCTTCATCAGATCTTGAAAATATATATCGATTTTATTCGGAAGAAGAGCTGTTTGAAGCAGGGACAGTGAATTTCAATTATGTAAATCCAGTTGGTTTAAAAGATGAGACATTGTCGCGCATAACACAAAAAAATTTCAGAGTACATCGACTAGCATATATAAAGATGATTTTATCTGTATTAGAGAAGCGAAAATGGGATGCACAAAGTCGATTGTTGCGAAGAGAACTGCAAGATATTGAGTTATTATATGAACAGCTACATAGTCATGTTGCTGAAGGCAAAAAAACACATCATGGTGGTCCATGCATTCCTGCAGTTAGAAGACTATTTGTGGATACAAAAGGTGAATTTTTTCCATGTGAAAGAGTTTCGGAAGAAGATTCAGAAATGTGCATCGGAAGTTTGGATTCGGGATTTGATTTTGATAAAATGAGTTTCCTACTTAACCATGGTAAGATGATTAAAGAAAAATGTTTAGGATGTTGGAATTTGAGAATGTGTGCATATTGTTTGGCGCAAATTCCAAAAGATAATCAGATATTAACAGAAAATATGTTGCTACAGCAATGTGAAAACTCAAAAGAAAGTACACTTTTATTGCTATATAAATTGTGTATACTTGTTGAGTTTGGATATAAAGGAAATGAAAATTTGCAAGTATTAAAATAAAGGAGTGCATATGGAAAAATTAGTTGTGTTTCCATTAAATAATGACACAGAAATACTTATCAAGGGATTGAAAGAAAACAAATTATATCAGGTGGTTGCGGTATCCAGCTATATAGAAGATAGGAGTAGGCTTGAACTATTACAAAAGAAGAGTTCGATATATTGTAGTACAGAATTTGAAGAATGTCTTACTCGAGCTGATGCTATTGTTTTTTCAGAAAATACAATGGGATATAGTTATGACGGATACCAAAAAAGAGTGCAAATGGCATTAGACTCAGGGAAAAAGATTTATGCTGGTTTAGCACTGCTAGATAAGATTCAAATTGACAGAGATAAAGTATGTATATTACAGGAAAGTGAATTGTCAGATGAAGTTGTTTCGCCAAATAAAAAAGAAATAGATATTCCGGTAATATCAGTCATGGGATTGGGCGAAAATTGCGATAAATTCCAATTGCAAGTGAAGATTAAAAAGGTGATTGAAAAACAGGGGTATCGTGTACTGGCACTTTGCTCTAACGTTCTCGGTGGATTTTTAGGAATGGAAAATCTTCCTGGCTTTCTATATTCAAAATTCATGTCTTATCCAGAAAAGATTATTGCTTTAAATCATTGGATACATACAAAAGTAAAACAACAGGAGTACGATGTGATTCTTGTGGGTTGCCCTGGTGGTGTTTCGGAATTTGAAAAATATGAAACAAATTATTTTGGCGAGTTACCTCTGATTATTTCAAACGCATTGGATGTAGATATAGGCTTTTTGGCTTTGTATAGGTATACTGATTTGAATTATACTGTATTAAAAAATATAAGCGATTTTGTTCTAAGAAAATATAATACACCAGTGAAAGAATATATTCTTTCACGACAATTTTATAAGGCGGATCATGAATGGAAAAAGATACGGTAATATAAAAAATATTGCTCATTTATTAGATATGAAAACTGTAATTGAAGGTGTTGATACTAATATTGATTTTTTATTTACTATTATTAGAAATTCTAATTTCCTTAGAGGAAAATATGATACTTCATTTATTGAAAAAGAAATTTTGAAAATTTTGGAAGAACTTGCAAATAATATTTTTGTAATATAAGTGAGGAGATAGGATGGAAGAGCTAATTAAAAATGTGATATTGAAATACACAATGATAAAAGTAGAAAATTCAGAACAGAATCTATTGGATTTGCCTGTAGTAGAAGAGTGCTGGATATATGTGATAATGGAATTAGAGAATACATATAATTTGCCGATTATAAAATTGCTGGATGATATAAAAGTGGATGAGTTTAATTTGCAAACAATATGCGATAAATTAAATCACATACGAAAAGTAGCATTTTGAATTAGTTTATTCTATATCCGGAAATTATAATATGAAATATCATATATCTGTTTCTCTTGGCACCAATGAAGCGGAAATATTGATATTATTTTAACAGAAAGGAGGAGAACCGTATGAAGAAACTCAACAAAAATATGAAGAAAAACAGGAACACGATTGAGTCTTTTGGGTGCGTTTGTGGATGTGGTTGCCCATGTTCATATTGTGCTGCGACTTGGTTATCTCAGCATAATGCGGATGCTTCAAGAGTGGTTATTAGTAATGACAATAGCGTAATGTACTAACAAGTTATAGTTACTAGTACATAGAACAGACTGCCTTATACATTAAAATAAATAAGGTAGTCTGTTTCTAAAAAATATACGAAAACGTTAATAGTGTCAGGAAGGTATTTATAAGTTAAAGAGTTTATAATTGAAGTTTCGTGAAAAAGCGACAATTCTATAAGATATATGGAGGAAAAATGAAAAAAAGTGTTCTAGCAATTATGGTAGGTGCGTTGTGTATTATTCTTTCCAGCTGTCAGGAAACACCAGAGGAGAGTTCGGTAGTCGGCAAAGTGGATGGGATTAGCGAGGCGGCTGTCTGTGAACCTCTTAAAAAAGGAGAAAAGAGAGAGACAAATGTTCCAACGCATTGGAAATTTGAAGAAAAGAAAAGCAACGACCGTGTGGTTATCCAGGCAGATATTAAGTTGGGCGAACAAAGCATTGGCAATCTTCCAGTCATAGAGATGCAAAATCACGAGTTAACGCAGGAAGAACTGAATGGATTGATTGATTATTTTACGGACGGTGAGGAACTATATATGCCACAGATGGTGACAAAGGATGCGTATCAGGAAGTGTTAGACAGGATTTCCAGCAAGGAAGGAAGTTACTTGCAATCAGCATATTCTACATCGATTGCAGGGATTCAAAACGCAACCCGAGAGGGGATGGAGCTTGCACCGGATGAAGCGTCTGCACCGGAAAAGATGGAGATAAAATTTCAAAAAAAAACAGAGGATCACGGTGTGGAAGCGGCACGGAGTTGGATGAGTACTGAATTGGAAAACACAGATACAGAGGATTATTTTACTGCAGATGTGGGCGAGGACAGGAAGGCATATATAGAAGCAGAGCGGTATAATCAGGAAATTGACAATGACAGTAGTTTTCTCTGGATGGAGGGTTCTAATTTTATAGAAGAAGAAACAATAGAAACTGAGGAAATGCAGAGTGAGTATTACAGTAGCTTTGGCATGGATACCAACGGCTATACAGAGAAATTTCATGAACTGGCAGATGCGTATCGAAAGTGCATGGACAAGATCACCTTTACAGAGGAAGATGGAAAGGAACAGGCAGAACAAGTTTTAGAGGATTTAGGTATCGATGGAATGGGCCTTGTAGATTCTGATCGTACCGTGTGGTTCCCGAATGGCGCATGTTCAGAGCGCAATGGTCTGGGACTTGGTAGTGATGCTTTGTGGCAGGGAGATCTGGATAGAGGATTACCGGGATATCTGTATTGTTTTTCGAAAAGTGTAGAGGGTATTACTTCAGTTCCTGATGGCGTGGTTGCGGAAGAAACAGTGGATAGTTATGTGCCTCCGTTCCAGGTAGAAACAATCTCTATTCTGATAACAGAGGAAGGAATTAAATATTTTAAATGGGATGGGATATCGGAAGAAGTCTGTACGGTGACGGAAAATACAAAGCTTCTGCCTTTTGAAAAAATACAGGCAAAGCTGACAGATCAGATTTTTTATTGGTATTCCGGAAAAGGCCAGTCTGCCAACGACACTACCGCACTGGAGTATGATGTGGTAAACGCAAAATTGCAGTATACTTATACCACAGCCTATCAGGAGCCGAAACACGCATGGTTGGTTCCAGCATGGATTTTTACTGTCAGGGAAAGTATTGGTGGAAATTCTCTACAGGAGCTTTCTTATGTGATCAATGCTTATGATGGCAGTGTGATTGGAGAAGCATATTAGGGTTCAGCGACACTTGAATTTTTATTGACCATAGAATTACAAGGTTTATCATGAGAATAATAAATATGCGATATTTGGCTTGGATATATAACAGGTAAGAATAGGAATAGTGCAAATGATTAAGCTCGCATTGATTGATAACGGTATACCTTATCATATGAGAAATAACAGGAATCAAAGGATTGTTCATAAATCTTTTTTGGCTTCTAAATGCGATCCAAGTGAGTATAAAGACGATAAATCATTCCATGGCGCTGTATGCGTCGGAATTATCACAAGCATATGTAGTGATATAGAATTATGGGACTTGAATGTGACTGACTCTGCAGGAACAACACAGATCACAGTTTTGCTGGAAGCTTTGGAATGGTGTATTCAAAATAAAATAAAGTTAATTCACATGAGTCTTGGAACAATCAATTATTTTGATATTAAACCCTTATGGATTCAAATAAAAAGATTACTTGATGCTGATGCGATTATAGTAGCAGCATATCATAACAGAAATATAAAGACTTATCCAGCTGCATATCCAGGTGTTTTTGGTGTCAGGCAGGATCGTTATGGTCTTTTGGGAAATGGTCAAATTCTGTTTCAAGAACAAAAAGGTTATAATATTGAGAATTCTATTATAGCAAATTTTTCGTGGAATGGGATCGTAAATCAAGCCAATAGTTATGCGGCTCCTGTTGTCACTGGACATATTGCTACATATTTAAACAGAAAGCCCACAGCAGGATTTGATGATGTTATGGACTTTTTGATGACTATAGCAACGCATAAATCTGATTATCCGGATATACTAGAAAATGTAATAAGGGATAAAACCAATATAGAGATACCGGTAATTGCCGGTATTGATTTAGATTACGAGGAAATGATACAGCTAAAAGTGATGTTTAGTCAGAACGGTTATTACGCAATAAATCTGCAGAAAAATCCTTTAGATGAAAATGTAATTCCTTTAGAATATTATGACGATTCCAATGAGTCATTGAACGATATCCTTTATACAGTATATATAGCTTATGAACCTGATATTATTCTTTTGAATCAAGAGGAAGAAATATTTGAAAGTAGTAAGGCATCAGATATAGATATGTATATTGTGCGTAAAAATAATATGTATGAATTGTATGCAGAAGATCGAATAGGAATAACTTACAATATAGAGGATATATATGAGCTTGTTTGTCAATATTTTGCTTAACGAATAGTGAGGATGGCAATTGGATATGAGAGAAAATGGGAAAACATGGTATCGAATTTGTAAAATGTTGTGTGAATATAAAAAGTATTTTCCAGGGATTATCTGTTGCCTTTTGGGTTCATCATTCATAACGTTTATACACCCACTGCTTATAAGACAAATAACAGATTGTGGTATATTGCAGAAAAACATGAAATACATTCTTTTATTTTCTGTTATATTAATAATAATTTCTTTAACCCAGCAAGAGTTAAATATAATCCAAACAAAATTATTTTCAAATGTACATAATCAGTTTACACATTCTCTCTATAAAAAGACTTACTGGAAAATCAATAGGATGAAAATACAGTATTTTGCTGAAAGAGGAAGTGCAGAGATTATAAATACAATTGGTATGGATATTGATAATGTGTCATCTGTTGTGGATCAGATTACTCAGTTTTCTATATCATCAATTCTCCAAATAATAGGAGGAGTAGTTGGGCTGTCCTTATTAGACTGGAAATTAGCAATATTGATAGAAGCAATTATTCCACTGAAATTTATAATAGTGTCCTATTGTGCAAACAAGAAACGGGAAGTGTTTGAACAGTGGATTGAGGATAAACGAAAGTTTATGAGTTGGTTTGCCGAGTGTATAAATGGAATTCATGAAATGAAGCTCTGGAATCTGTTTCAGGTAAAAAAATCTCAATTTGAAGGTCTGCAAAAAGATTTGATGGATTCATATAAAAAGAACGCAATGCTAGATGAATATAGTACTGTCAGTGTTGTAGTAATAGACACGGTTGTAAATGCGTTATTATATATATTAAGTGGGCTTTTTATAATAAAAGGAGAATTCACTATAGGCGGAGCATTTGCTTTTATTACATATAGTGCATATGTTGTAAATCCAATTTCAGCATTGATAAACATTAAATATTATTTTGCGCAAATTGAGCCATCGGCAAAACGTCTTTTTGAGTTATGGGGACAACCGGAAGAATTGGAAATGAAATTATGTGAAATGAAACCTGAGAAAATTTATCAAGATAGGGATATGGTTTTTGAAGTAAAAAATCTTGTCTTTGGTTATGAACCAGGACACCCTATTTTAAATGGTATTTCACTATGTGTAAAAAAAGGGGAACGAATTGCGATCGTAGGAGAAAATGGAAGTGGCAAATCAACACTTTTGAACCTTTTGGCGGGATTCTACCGGCCACAAAAAGGAATAATAAAATTGTATGGAGCTCCTGTGGAATTGATGGATATACAAGATATGAGAAATAGAATTGCGGTTATAAGCCAAAGACCATATCTATTCCAAGGGACTATAGAGGAGAATGTTAATATCGATGGAAAGGCGTCAAGAGATGCAGTTGTTGAAGCATGTAGAAAAAGTGGTGCTTTAGGTTTTATTGAAAAATTGGATCATGGATTTGGACAAAAAATTGGACAAGATGGTGCAAAACTTTCTGGAGGAGAAAGACAAAAGATAGCTGTAGCTAGGGCTCTGCTGAAAAATGCAGACATTTTACTTATGGATGAGGCTACAGAAGGATTTGATGTTGAATCAAATGAAGCTTTACGTGAGTTATTACATAGTGAATTAAAAAATAAGACTATCGTTTTTATTACGCATAAGTATAAAGAACTGGAAAGTGTTGATAAAGTATATCGCCTTTCAAAAGGAATTTTAGAATTGGTGCGGAGTTAGAGATATAAATTTCTAATAGAACTGAGCCACTATGCATTTGACATATTGTATCAAACAGTAGGTTGATGACGAGATGATTGTAATGTATCGCAGATTGAACAAGCAGAGGAGCATATTTACAAGTTCTCAGGCATTGATGAAGGCAATATACCTAGACTATAAAAAATTTGAGATAGGAGGAGCGAAAAGTGTCAAAAAAAGAAAAGTGATCCTTATGTAAACGCTCCATGTCTAAGAAAAAATGGAAATGGACAAGCGCCTAGTCTTGGAGTGTCTCTCAAAACTAGGCGTTTACATTATTGAGGCAATATATTTTACAAGTGTTTGTAGGAACCGTTAGTGCTTGGTGAGAAGAATACTTTTTGCCAGAGCAATTCCAGCTTGTGGATACAATTCTTGAATTGCTTGATATTTTTCTTCAATCAATTCGGGTTCGTCTGCCCATATATCCTCATAAATTTTCAAGGCTTTTTTAAAATGGGTTTTCGCTTGCGAAATATTTGCAGTGATCAGGCAGATACTTCCAAGGGATTCCTGTACCTGGGCATAATCCAAACAGTGGTTTGAATTATATTCTTTGATAATCTGTGCTAATTTCTGAAGAGCAGACAGGGCAAGGTCAGGTTCTTGTATTTCAATTAAGAGGACAGCATAATTATTAATCTGAGGAATACTGTCATTAGTATAAAGAAGCTGGTATTGTTGTAAAAGAGAGATACCCATTTTCATGTGCCTTTTAGCGAGATCAAGTTGTCCGTTGATTCGGTAAAGCCCTCCAAGATTGGAATGGAGGTTGGAAACCAGGTGGGCATTTTCTTTTGTGGTTTCTTTTATTTGAGCAAGTGCTTCTTTTTCTAATTTTATCGCTTTTTCTGTTTTGGGTTCCAGAGTTGCCTGATAATCCAATAGTAAGGCACGGTCAGATGCAGTCCCGTAAGTATTTGCTTTTATAAAATGCTGTAGTTCCTGGATGATTTTTTTCATACCCTTTTGATAGTGGTACTTCTCCATATATGGAAAAACATCTTCTAAAAATAACAGGTATTGGGGAATATCGTCCTTTTCAATGAAAAGCATGATGTTTTCTACTGTTTGAAATAATTTTTTATAATAGCTAACTTCAATGCCATGCATCAAACATATTTTTTGCAGAGAATCCAATAACGTGTGGCAGCTTGTAACAGAAGGTGCGGTCTCGGAAACTGCAATTTCCTGAATCATTGGATGCAGAGAAATAGTATGCCGGAGACTTGACTGTACAAAACCTGTCTCGATCAGATCATTCACGTCATTTAAAGTAGGCAGCTCCAGCCATTTGGAAAATATACGGGCAGAAATACCAGATGAAGGCATAAAACACATATTGCACATAATATCCTGCTGTTTCCGTGATAAGGAGTATAACGAAAACAGGGTATGGATATGGTTGTAATAGGTGGCTTTTTTGCTCTGACCATCTTTCATTACTTTAATCTTATCTTCATTATGAAGAGAAGCCTTTTCCTCTTGAAGTTTTATCAATAATTGCTCTGGAGTTAAAATTCCATTTTCCAGAAGTTTGGCTGCCAGTTCGACAGCAAAAGTATGGTAGTGTACAGTTTCTATGATTTTTTCTACGATTGCCCGGTTTTCCTCTGCTTCTGAATAAAATACAGATGTCAGTTGAAAAAGAGTGGGTATATCTTTCAGTTCTTTTAATTGAAAACTACAGTATTCAGACAGTTGGCTTCTGGTTGTAAATAAAACCCGGCAACGGTATTTTAATACGACTGACAGGCAACTGTCCTGTGTGGATGTGACATTAAAATTGTCTATGATCAGCAGTGTATCAGATTTCAAAGAGCGTAAGAAACGGTTATGTCTTTGAAAACGTTCCTGCTCACTGATTTCTGGTGGATCATCAATAAAATCCATGTCTACAATATCTTGATATAGATTACCGGTGTATTCCATATAGAGAATATTGGTGTACTGTTTTCTGTATTGCTTTGC
>ERZ779902.1065-NODE-1065-length-10701-cov-2.202517_pt1 | contig 10701 bp, 8 predicted proteins | sample MGYA00511350_ERZ779902 | MGnify/ENA primary metagenome ERZ779902 (study PRJEB29588, sample SAMEA2146908) | human gut metagenome | biome: human gut; feature: human-associated habitat; material: faeces | place: Denmark | collected 2008/2010 ...
TAATTCCCGTCTCCGCCTTAATCTCACGTATAAGCTTGGTTGTAAGCTCTCTCGCCGTGAGCTTATACATCTTCATATACTCTGTAATGTCAATCATAACTTCGTCAATGGAATATACATGTATGTCCTCAGGCGCAATATAACGAAGATATATCCTGTATATTCTTGTACTGTATTCCATATAATAAGCCATCCTCGGCGGTGCCGCAATATATCCGGCTCTAAGGTACGGGTTAGCTGCAAGCTCCGATGCAAAAACAGATTCACCGATAAACCGCTCTCCTCTTTTCAGCTTCGATGCTCTGTCGCGGTTTACTTCACGCATTCTCTGCACAACCTCAAAAAGCCTTGCTCTCCCCGGTATCCCATAAGCCTTCAGGGATGGAGAGACAGCAAGGCATATTGTCTTTTCAGTCCTGCCTGCATCAGCCACAACAAGATTCGTTGTCAGCGGGTCAAGTCCACGCTCTCTGCACTCTACTGACGCATAAAAGGATTTTAAATCAATTGCAACATAGATTCGTTCCGTAATCAGACCTCCTCATGGCAAAACTTATTTTCTTATAAGCTTTCCTGCTACCATAAGTATACAAAAAACAACGAAATTTGCAAGAACTATGCTCGCACCTACGGGCAGATTGAAGCTGTATGAGCTGTATAATCCCACAAAGAAACACAATACGGAGACTATACCGGATATGATAACAACCTTTCTGAAGCCCTTCACAACTGCACCTGCCGAGAGTGTCGGGAATATAATAAGGCTGGATATAAGCATTGTGCCCATTATTCTCATTCCTACTACTATTGTCAGTGCTGTGAGTACTGCTATGAGCATATTGTAAAACTCAGCCCTCACTCCTGTTGCTTTTGCAAAATCACTGTCAAAAGTGATTGCAAATATCTTGTGATAGAAAATAAAAAACAGTATCAGGACAATCACCGACAATATGACACTTATATATACGTCAGTCCTGCTCATGGCCAGTATGCTTCCGAACATATAGCTGTATACATCCGTGTTAAGCCCTCCGCTTAATGATGTAACAGTGACACCTGTTGCTATGGCAACTGATGACACCAGCGCTATTGCCGAATCAGACTGAACCTTGCTGTCCTTGCCAAGCTTCAATATGAAGAAAGCTGCAACAATCACAACAGGAACTGCGATTGCAAGAGATGCTACATTCATAACCGCAGCAACGGACAAAGCCCCGAATCCTACATGTGACAAGCCATCACCTATCATTGAAAATCTCTTGAGCACAAGGCTGACTCCGAGAAGCGCACAGCACAGTGCAACAAGTCCGCCTGCAATCATGGCTCTCACTATAAAATCGTATGAAAATAACAGCTTCACTGTATCAAACATAGCGTTCTCCCTTCTTCACCTTATCCAAAAGACTCTTACCCGTATTTTTATTCATGTCCTTATCTTTGTTTTCATTCCTATCAATAGGCACTTTAGCAGTACTGTCTGTCTCTTCGCTGTTTTTATAATCAAGCCCAAGGAAATGCCTTGCCGCCTCGCTGTCTAAATACTTATCAGCCGGTCCGAAATATCCGCAGCCTGAACGCTTATTCACATGGAGAATAAGTCCCGCATCGGACACGGCCTTGTTGAGGTCATGCGATACCATAAGTATTGTGGTCTTTTTCTCCCTGTTAAGTCTCTTTAACAGCTCATAGAGCTCCTCCGTAGCAACCGGATCAAGCCCTGTGGTCGGCTCATCGAGAAGCAGAAGCTTGTCCGTCGCGCACATCGCCCTGGCAAGAAGCACCCTCTGCTTCTGTCCTCCCGAGAGACTTCCGAAGGAAGCCCTCACATAGTCTGCCATACCGAAATCACTCAGTATCTCCATAGCCTTGGCTTTCTCCGCCCTGTTATAATAAGGTCTTAAACCCATCTTATTCAGGAAGCCGGACATAACTACCTCCTTCACCGTAGCCGGGAAATTCTTCTGGTAATCCTTCTGCTGCGGGAGATATCCTACATCGGCTCTGCTCATCCCATCACCATATTCAAGCTTTCCTCCCTGTATCTTCGCAAGTCCAAGTATTCCCTTAAGGAGACTGCTCTTTCCCGCTCCATTCTCACCCACTATACATACATAGTCACCTCTGTTAAGCTCAAAGCTCACATCCGAAACCACTATTCCGTCCTCATAACCAACACTTATATTTTCACATCTAAGCTGTGCCATCAGTTAAGTCCCTCCTTAAGCTTCTCCACATTATTCCACATTATATCAAGGTATGTCACACCATTCTCATATTCCTGTCTGCTGACATTGTGTGCTGAATGTAACAGGAGAAGCTTAACTCCTGTCTCCTCAGCAATCGTCCTCGCCACCTTCGGGTCTGCAAGCTCTTCATAGTATACCGCCTTAGCCCCGCTCTCCTTTATCTCATCAATCATCCTCATAACACTGCTTATGGACGGCTCGGACTCCGCTGAGCAGTCATGATATGCCGAAACACAGTCAAAATCGTACTCTCTCACAAAATATGTCATCGCAAAGCGTCCGCCAAAAAATATCGTCCTGCGAGCACTCTCCTCGCTCACCTGCCTGAACGCTGCATCAACTTCCGCTAACTTATCTATATACTCATCTGCTCTCTGTCTGTATTCCTCCGCATGCTGCGGATCCTTCTCCATAAGTGCATCAACTATATTCTCAACCATCTGCATAGCATATACCGGAGAAGTCCATATATGCGGGTCATACTCATGTGTATGTCCGGAATGGCTGTGACCCGCGTGCGAATCATGTTCATCATCCTCATCCGTATCCTCATGGGCACCGTGTTCGTCGTCCTCATCCGTATCCTCATGAGCACCGTGTTCATGTGCACCGTGCTCATGTGCACTGTGCTCATGAGTGCTGTGCTCATCCACGAAATAGTCCTCCTCCTTTTCAAGCGTAATACCATCGGACACATCCACAACCATAACGCTGTCATCAAGACTATCTATTATCGTCTGCGCCCATACCTCCATATACTTTCCTGTGTATATGAACATATCACTCTCCCGTATCTCAATCATGTCCGCCGGGCGCAGATCATACGAATGGCTCTCCATTCCAGGCGGAAGAAGAAGCGTCACATCCGCATAGTCGTCTGCTATCTGCCTTGCAAAATCATACTGCGGAAACAATGTTGCCACAATCTTTATTTTCTTATCTGAATCTCTCTGTGTATCGCCATCATTGCCGCCCTCTTTGGCACAGCCGACAATAAATACACTTACAGCCATAATAAAAATTGACATGGCATATACAAAAGACTTACCCAAACGCAATCTGTTCATCTTACCAAATTATCCCTTCTATTATATATTTCATAAGCTTCATCGGACAAAACATGCTAATTCTCTTTTATAATATCAGAATTTGAAAACCGATTTCATATTTGCTTTTCTATTATATCAACAGTATACACTTTGTCAAGAAATAAATGAAAATTTGGCAAAAATAAGCCTGCCGGCTTTCCATCCGCCGTCCGGCGGGCTCTAAGGCATTGCTATTTGAGTGTAAAGGTTCTTGTGCAGAATCCTTCACCGTCATAATCATGCGATATATAGAAAATTATATGTCTGTCTTTCTCTTCATACAGCTTCTGTGTAAACTCTCTCCAAAGCTGCCTTGTATTCTTATCCAAGTCATTCTCAATCTCATCAATAATTATAACCGATGCTTTATCGTACATTAACATAAGCTTAGCAAGCAAAAGCTTCCTTCTCTGACCACCGGACAATGACATTCCAAGCTCCTCTATGGTGCGCTCCATATCGGTCTCAGTTACTCCAAGCCCCGATAATACGTCCTTTATCTGCTTCGTGCTGCATGTGGATGATGTGATAATATCAAGATATTTCATCTCAGTCTCATTGAGTAAATTCTCATCCTGTCCTACATAGAGTACATTTTCGCACTTAACTTCAGGACTTATCTCGCTACAGCTTATATTATTAAAGCAGATTTTTCCCGAATCAGGCTCTAAAAGTCCATTTAAAAGCTTGATAAATGTTGACTTTCCGGCACCATTCTCACCCTTTACATGGATTATCTCACCCTTTTCAAATTCTGCATTGAGCTTCTTAATGACCTCCTTCCTATCATCATAGGAGAATGTCACATCATTAAAGCTCACATTCTCTACATCTCTTATATTTTCATACTCCTGCATGCTGCAAGCTTCGCTTGTATTACTGCCCTCAACAGGCTGTTTGGAAGTTTTACTTGCATACTTTCTCTCTTTTTTTGGCAAAAGCTCAATAATATCTCCGACATGCTCGAAGGACGGTTCATTTCTTACTATCTGATATACTGAATTTTCAAGGTTTTTGCTCGCATCAAGAACAATATCAAGCACAAGCATTGCAAACACTATATCTCCCGCATCGCCCTTTACATACATAGTAGTAAGTGCGATAAGAAGCATTGAAGCCCACTGATGAAACTGTGACACAAGATTCCTAAGCGACACAAGCGTATTGTCAGCCTTCAGCGATGTGCTTATAAAATCATCTATCGCATCATTTTCCTTAGTCACAAAATAATCTATAAGATTATTGCTTCTTGCCATCTCAAGTGAGTCAACATACTCGCCAACATTCTTATTGTCAGCTTTCATCTTGATGTTAACAGACCTTGAAGCAGCCGCAATGCGCCTACGCGTCAGCATGGCAAGTGCAAAACCCACAACAGCTACGAGAAGAAGTCCCACACCGAACATCATATTGATATTGAATGCAATCACATCAAATATACATACAATGATAAAATTGATTATTATATTAACAGTATGTACGCTTATGCAGCCAAATATATTGATTGTATCCATATATATGATATTTTTGATTTTCTCAGTTCCGATATTCAGAACTTTCTTGTAAGGTGCATAATATATGGAGCGCATAAGCTCTTCCCTTATCTTTGACAATATCGCACCGCCCATCCGGTCAAGTGATTTCATCCACAGTACATCGACAAGATTATACACCACCAATAACAGCGCATACAATATCAGCGATATGACCAGAAGCTTCACTGTAGAATTCTCTTCGATTCCATACAAAAACTGCCTGACGGCGAGCGGCATAACAATCTGCAAGCCTATAATAAAAACTGCAATTATAAGACACGGAATACATTTTTTCCATACCATTTTGATGTACCTTGTTACAAGCTTAATGCTCTTCATTTTAAAACACCTCTTTCTTTTTCGTTTTTTATCACTTTAATTAAATAAAGTGCAGATAAGCCGATATTATACTACTGTTATTTATTTTTTTCAACAAATTTTTCATTAGATGCCTAAGGGTCAAAACATGCCCTGTGAATTTAACTCGTTATACACTCATACACTAAATCGGCATGTTTTGACACCCGAACCCATATTAGTCAAAAAATCCCGCCCACATTATCTATAATTGATATATCAAATGTGAACGGGATTTAAAAAACTGTATTAATGCTTTAATCTATTTTCTTATATCTGGTAAATACCTTGTCCTCTCCTACAACCTGCTTAGTTCCATCAGAGTCGATGATAATATAATCACCTTTCTGAATAAATGTCCTTCCTCTCCTGTGCCTTATGTACGGACACACTATTGAACCATTGTCCCTTTTGACCTGCATAAGATTGTCAGTGACAATCCATCCTTTAGTGATGACATCAGACAACAGCTCAAAGCCATCCTCTAAACCTTTACCAAGTTCATATTTTGTTACCTCTGATTCAAGTGGAATTCTTGTGCATTTCATAAAACCGCCTCCATTCAATTATTTCCATTAATTATGTAATTGGGGTTATCTTTATTATTTTTCTTAAGAAATTTTTCCTCAAAAATCTCCACTGATACAGGCTTTGAAAAATAAAAGCCCTGAAACATACCACAGCCCATATCAGAAAGAAAATCAAGCTGGTTTTTAGTCTCAACTCCCTCCGTTATGACAGGCATATTGAGTGCATTTGCCATTGATATGATTGAATTTAAAATCTTTCTGCTCCTTGCCTGATTCTCAGTTTCATGAAGAAATAGCATATCTATCTTAAGCAGATCGGCCTTGATATCCTTTAATGTGTTAAGCGATGAATAACCACTTCCAAAATCATCTATCTCGATATGGAAACCGAACTGCTGAAGCTTATCAACAACCTCCATGTGCAGCTTAACATCCGACATTATGACAGTCTCGGTAATCTCAAGATGAAGCTTCGTAGGCTCTATATCATATTTCTTTATAAGTCCTGTAAATATCTCATATAAATCAAGATAATAAAAATCCTTTGCAGAAATGTTGACCGATATATAACAGTCATTAAAGCCTTCCTTCTTCCACTTTGCAAGAAGTTCCGCAGCCTTATCCCATATGTAATTGTCAAGCCTGTGTATCAGTCCGGCTTTCTCAAGAATTCCTATGAATGTGTCAGGAGATTGAAGTCCCTTCTTAGGATGCATCCATCTGACAAGTGCCTCAGCACCTAGTACATTTCCCTTATTGTCAACCTGCGGCTGCAGATAAATACAAAATTCCTGATTGCCAAGTGCCTTGTCGAACTCTGCAACAACACTCTTCTCATGCATCAGCTCGTCCATATCGCTGTCATTATAGTATACTATTGTCTTCTGATAGTCTCCTTTTATACGCTCGATAGCTATATTAGACTTATCATACATTGTCTGTATGGATTCTTCCTTATCTCTCACTTCATATACGCCGACATATATATGCATCTTATATACACCGTCCTCTGTAAGAGAACAGAGCTCATTAATGTTGTCTTCAAGAAGTTTTTCGTTGAAATTCTTCTTAAGCGTAATCCTGCAGAATTTGTCTCCGGAGATTCTTCCGGTTACAGACTCATCCGTTCCTCTGTCGTTAAGCTGTTTTGCATGCCTTATGAGAACTTCATCTCCCTTTTCATTGCCAAACAATTCATTCACAAGCTTGAAATCCTTGACATTTGAAGCAAGAACATAAATATCTTCATCCGCATGCTCTCTTAGGAACTTTTTTGCTTCATCAAAAAATCCCTCTCTGTTATACAAGCCTGTAAGCCTGTCATGCGTTGCACGATACTGCTCATCCCTAAGGCGCTTAACATCCTCCGTCTTATCCTCTATCCTGAAGAAGCTGCCTATCGATGTCCCATCATCATCTAACATGCTGCAATACTCAAATCCCAAAAAATATTGTACACCGGCTATTTTCAGTTCGCCATCCCAGTAAGCATTATCCTTGCCGGAATTCTTATCAAGCCAGTCTGCATACTGCTGTTCAATCCTAGCAATATCCTCATCACCTCTCCATTCGGAAAAAAGCTTCTTAGCAGCACTATTCACATATACACAGCTTCCGTCTATATCAAAGCATATAATTGCGTTTCCCATCTTTTCTATTACATAGGAATGTGTCTTCATCGCAAGACTGCGCGGAGTAGAAAACAGTGTAAAATAACATACCAGCGGACCGAGTACCGCATATATAAGCACCGAAAAATCAATCTTAAGCCCTATAAAAAGGAATGCCGCATTAACAACAATAACTGCTGCAAGCATGATAAATACAGCGCTGTATTTTCTCTTATAAAAACGTGGTGCTGCAATCATCTTATAGACAAATGCCACAAATGTGAGCGCTACCATAATATAACATAACATAAGATGCAGCTTCATGAAAAATTCCGGCTTTGAAGTCCAGTAATATGTACCCGTGCTATCATCAAAAAGCTGTATCATCCCAAATACATGACCTGTAAAATTGTTAACAATAATACTGACTGAGTCCACAATGACAAGCAATGCAATTATGTATTTAGGCATTGTCGTTATCAATTTTGCCTCCGTATATGCCATTGCATATTCAGTAAGGAAAAATGTAAGCCACTCTACACTCATATAATACAAGCCCATGAAAAAACAAGCCGGCTGCCTGTCAAGCCCCGAAGTCATAAGGTATAGCGCATAGAAAAACGCTGTCACTGTACCGGCTGCTATAACACGTATAACCGGCAATGACATTTTACTTTTTTTCTTTCCTGCTGCCACACACCAGGCAATTAAAAATACAGCCAGGAACAAATATACAATAGCAAAAGTCATTCTCAACATATCTTGAATTCTCCTTACTATTAATAATCCACACAGAATTGATATCTGACTTATATATGTATAATTTTACCACAACTGCAAATATTTTCGCAAGTTTATATAGCAAAGAAATAGCAAACAACTCTTTAACGCTGTCTGCCATTTTCATATAAAAATAACTTTTCCGATTGCATTTGTATTCTTATCAGGCTGCCAGCCTTATAATCTGCTTCTAACTACAGCCGTACAGAATTATCATATCAATTAACCGCGTGCGAGCTTTCTTCTGATTCTTGTAGATGCAAATTCAATTATAAGGACAAGAACCATAAGTCCCCATATAAACGCACCGACCATAGCCCAGCGGCGGCTGTTAAGGCACTGCATAAGTGATGCTCCGATACCGCCTGCACCTACAATACCAAGCGTTGTTGCATCCTTGAGATTAATATCAAACCTGTATATTGTTGTTGATATGAAGCTTGCCGTAAGCTGTGGAAGCACTCCGTAACGTATCTTCTGAAACGGTGTACAGCCCATAGCATCAAGGCTCTCCAAAATCTTTGTATCCAAATCTTCGATTGCCGTTATATACATCTTTGAAATCATACCTATAGAACATACTGACTGTGTCACAACTCCACAGAAAGCTCCAGGACCAGTTACACGAATCCACATAAGCGCCCACACAAGGCTGGGAATAGTTCTTATGAGCAGAATAAATATTCTGAAAATGTATGCAACAGGCTTAGGCATAATTGTTGTCGATGCAAGAAAAGCAAATGGTATTGCAAGAATTGCACCAAACAACGTACCAAGAACAGCTATCGCAATCGTCTGAAACAGAAGGTATGGCACATCAGAGTCTCCTGTTCCGAATAAAAGCTTAGTGTCAGGATGAAATACTCCGTGCATAACACCCTTGGCAACTTCTGTTCCTGTCGCAGTCATGCCTGAAAATCTTATGTCTGATGCAGACCAGCCGATAAGCACAGCGATAATAAGCACTATTCCAAGATAAAGAAGCCATCTGTGCGGCTGTCTTTCGTACATCTGAATAACACTTAACTTCTCTTGTGCTTTGTCTAGGATGCTTTGTGCATTTTCTTTTTTATTTACAGTCTTTTTTGTATTATTACCCATGTCTTTCTCCATGCTTTCTTCTATACTTAGCTGAGTTTCTTTCTCAGATATTCGCTGAAAAACTCAATCGCCACTACAACGACAAACAGTGCAAGCAGAACCATTCCAAGTCCGTTGTAATCACGCCAGCCGATACGCTCGTTGATTGTGATTCCAAGACCTCCTGCACCAACATATCCTAGAATTGCCGATGCCCTGACATTCATCTCGAAACAGTAGAGACTGTGGCTTAAATATACCGGAAGAATCTGAGGAATACATGCCGACCAGAATGCCTGAAACTTATTAGCGCCGAGCGCCTCCATAGCCTCGAACGGTCCCATATCAATAGTCTCTATGCTCTCGTAAAGCATCTTAGCAACGATGCCAAAAGTAAAGATTGCTATGGCAAGTGTTCCGGCAAATGTTCCAAGAGAAAAGATAAGCGCACATACAAGTGCAATGATAAGTGTAGGAACCGTTCTTATAAGAGCAAGTATGAATCTTATCATGCTTACTACAGTACGGCTGTGTATAATATTGCTCGAAGCAAGCACAGCAAAAGGAAGTGCAAGAGCACAACCGATGACCGTACCTAATATTGACATCTTGATTGTATCTACAAGCGGCGATACAACCTTTCCGAAGAAACTCCACTTAGGATGGAAAATCTTTCCGAGAATTACAAAAAGCTCATTTATTCTTGAAAATACAGTTGCAAAGCTGAAGCCTGTCATCTTAAGTGCCCATGCAATCACTATGACCAAAATTATAAGTATAAAAGGCATACGGCTTCTTGGACGCACTGTCGTATGACCATTCGCAATAGTGATTACCTGCGGCTTAAATATGCGGTCAAAAAGCTTCACCTTAGCCTTTGGTGCTTTATACTCTTTGCTCATGCCGCACCTCCTAGTTATCTGACTTCTCTGTTGTAGGAACAGCAGTTCCGTTATATACCTCATCGAGCTGCTCCTGTGTGATGCTTGATGCAGGTCCATCAAATACTATTTCTCCGGCTCTGACACCGATAACACGATCACAATAATTGAGTGCCAGATCAACGTGGTGTATGTTAAGAAGAATTGTAATATTATACTCCTTGTTAATTCTGACAAAATCGCTCATAACCTGACGTGCTGTCACAGGATCAAGGCTTGCAACCGGCTCATCGGCAAGTATGATTGAAGGATTCTGGTTGAGTGTTCTTGCAAGTGCAACTCTTTGCTGCTGTCCACCTGAGAGCTGGTCACATCTTGTATATGCCTTGTCAAGGATTCCTACCTTGTCAAGACTCTCAAGAGCCCTCATCTTCTGTTCCTTTGTAAATATACCGAAAAGTACTCTCCAGAAAGGCATGTCAGGGACATCCGCTGTCAGAACATTCTTTATTACAGTACTTCTTGATACAAGGTTAAAGCTCTGGAAAATCATTCCCACCTTACGGCGGAAACGGCGCAGTGCCTTACCGCTTA
>ERZ779902.1070-NODE-1070-length-10681-cov-2.402692_pt1 | contig 10681 bp, 10 predicted proteins | sample MGYA00511350_ERZ779902 | MGnify/ENA primary metagenome ERZ779902 (study PRJEB29588, sample SAMEA2146908) | human gut metagenome | biome: human gut; feature: human-associated habitat; material: faeces | place: Denmark | collected 2008/2010 ...
GAGCCGGTGGACCGGGCGCTCTGTTCTGGATGGTGCTTGCTGCATTCTTCGGAATGGCAACCAAGTATGCAGAGGGACTCCTTGCAGTTAAGTATCGTGTGTTAGATGAAGACAATCATGCCCTTGGTGGACCATTTTATTATATCGAAAAAGGCATGGGTACAAAATGGAAATGGCTTGCGAAGATCTTTGCATTTTTCGGTATCTGTGTAGGTTTGTTCGGCATCGGAACATTCTCACAGGTGAATGGTATTGCATCGGCTGTCGAGGGATTCTTCGACCCGAATGAATCATGGCAGGTAGAGATTCCGGGAATCGGTACATATTCGTGGACGGTTGTAATCGCATCTTTGATCCTGAGTGTCTGCGTGGCACTTGTGCTGATCGGTGGTATCAAGCGTATTGCAAATGTATCCCAGATCGTCGTTCCGTTTATGGCAGTGCTTTATGTCCTGCTTTGTTTGGTGCTTCTCATCTGCAATATCAAAGAGATTCCGGATGCGTTCGTAACAATCGTAAAGGGCGCATTCAATCCAAAGGCAGTGACCGGTGGCGTGGTTGGTACGATGATCGTTGCAATGCAGAAGGGTGTTGCAAGAGGTATCTTCTCAAATGAATCCGGTCTTGGCTCTGCGCCAATCGCTGCAGCCGCAGCAAAGACAAAGGAGCCGGTACGTCAGGGTCTGGTTTCTATGACGGGTACATTTATTGATACAATTATCATCTGTACGATGACAGGACTTTCTATCGTATTGACAGGTGCTTGGCAGCAGGAAGGCTTAGAGGGTGTACAGGTAACAACCTACGCATTCCAGGAGGGACTTCCGATTTCCGAGCAGGTAGCTGCGTTCCTGTTGATGTTGTGTCTGGTATTCTTCGCATTTACAACGATCCTTGGATGGGATTACTATTCGGAGCGCTGTCTGGAATACCTGTCAGGCAAGAACAAGAAAGCAATCCTTGTATATCGCTGGTTATATATCTTGGCAGTATTCATCGGACCATACATGACGGTAAAGGCAGTATGGACGATCGCCGATATCTTCAACGGATTGATGGCGATTCCAAACATGATCGCAATCTTCGCTTTGAGTGGTGTGGTTGTGAAGGAGACAAAGGACTTCTTCAAACGCCATGCAGAGCAGAATCAGTTTAAGTAAATAACATGATTTTGAAACAGGTGTGCTGTATTGTTGCGGCATACCTGTTTTTTGCATAATTAAGATTTCACACTTTTTTCACAATTTTTATTAGCACTCACTATTGACGAGTGCTAATAAGTATGTTATAGTACACCTAGAACATGAGGGAAGACCTAGAGAAGGGAACCCGAGTGGGAAGGAAAGTTGATATTGTAATTGCAATTAAATAGTGAATGGATGCCGTCAAGAAACATAGATTGCAATTACTGAGTGAAGTATAAAAGGAGGTATGGCTTATGTTAATGCCAAGTTTATTTACAAATAGTTTTATGGATGATTTCTTTGATGCACCAAGTTTTGGTGTCTATAAGTATGATGCACCGGCACAGAATCTGATGAGTACTGATGTGTTTGAGAAAGAAGACGGTTACGAGATTGATATGAACCTTCCAGGATTTAAGAAGGAAGATGTAACCGGTGAAGTGAAGGATGGTTACCTGATCATCAAGGCTTCTACAAAGAACTCTAAGGATGAGAAGGATGCCAAGGGCAAATATATCCGTAAGGAACGTTATGAAGGTTCCTGCAACAGATCCTTCTATGTGGGCGATGCGATCACACAGGATGATATCAAGGCAAAATTCGAAGATGGTGTCTTGAAGATCTCTGTTCCAAAGAAGGAAGCAAAGCCACAGGTGGAAGAGAAGAAATTCATTGCCATCGAAGGATAATTTAAAATAGCTAGCCAGACGATTTTTCGTTTCCCCTCTCTTACTGGGCGGTCACATGATGTGGCCGCCCTTTTAGCGTTCATAAATGTTAATTGTGCATGTGACCGCTAGGCGGATTGGCAGATCCTGGCTGCGGTGGGAGTCCTCCGTTCAGACAGGCATTGCCGTGAGACATTCATATCATTAAATGGAATCCGCTTATCCCGGCAAACAATAAATTCTTCGTGCCCTTTTCCAAGGATCAGAAGAATGTCGTCCGTATCTAACAGGGAGATTCCCTTTCGAATAGCGTCCTTCCGGTCATGCACGATTTCGTAGTTATCGTAAGAAAGCCCGGATGTCATATCATGGTAGATCTGTGCCTGATCTTCATAATGAGGATCGTCGTGCGTCATTATAACGTAATCAGCATGCTTGCAGGCAATCGCGGACATCTTCGCACGTTTATCCCGGTCTCTTTCACCAGTGCATCCAAACACGACATAGATGCTGCCGGAGGTAAGTGCACGTGCGGCAGTCAGAACCTTGCTCATGGCGTCTGGCGTATGTGCGTAGTCTACCATGATCAGATTATTTCCTGTGTGGATACATTCGGTTCTGCCCTTTGGAAGTGTAAGTGCTGCGGCTGCCTGTGCGATGGTGGCACTGTCAAACTGCTCCAGTGTCAGAATCACAACGGAAGCCATCAGATTGTAGATATTGTAAGTGCCGATCAGATTGGTCGAGAAGTTCTGGGTAAATGCAGGGCACTGTACCGAGAATTCTGTATGTTCCTTGTCTGCGGCATCCAAAGCTACATTGAAATCTCCGCCGGTAAAGCCGAAGGTTACATTCTCATTTTCTTCAAGCAGAAAATAGTGCTTGTAGGAATCGTCATAGTTGATGATCGCTTTGCCGGATGGCTTTAACATGCGGAATAATTCCTGCTTTGCAAGGGCATAGCGTTCCATCGTCTTGTGGAAATCCAGATGATCCTGTGTCAGGTTTGTGAAGACCGCATAGTCAAACTGCAACGTCTCGACACGGTGATTTGCAAGTCCCTGACTGCTTACTTCCATGACAACATACTCACAGCCGAGCGACAGGCATTGCAGCAGAATCGCGTACAGATCATAGATATCGGGGGTCGTGTTCGCGAGACTGCGGATCTTCTCGCCGACGTAGAAGCCGATTGTGCCAATATAGCCACATTTTCTGCCAAGCTTATTCAACATCTGGTGAAGCAGAAATGCTGATGTAGTTTTTCCGTTTGTACCGGTGATGCCGATCAGCTTGAGTTTGCTGATTTTGTCGTAGTAAGTATCTTTCAGATAATTGACCAGATATGCTCTGGTATCCTCGACGATACAGGTTTCCACCTCGTAGCTTCCTTCCTCGCAGATGATCTTCGCTGCGCCGTTTTCAATTGCCTGTCGGATATAGGCATGTCCGTCGTGGTCGATGCCGCGCAGTGCCACAAAAGTATCGCCCTTTTCGATTTTTCTTGAGTCTATTTTTACGTTCATTTATCTCCCTGTCTTTCCTGAAAATATGTGTCCGGATTTCCTAAAATCCCCTGTTAACATAACATACCAAATAATTGCATCAAAGTTGCATCAAAAGTGTAACGAAGTTGCAAAATAAATATTTATAGTTTGTATAATTTTGTAAATGATTATATAAATAACGTACGAATCCGCTGGTTTTATGATGCTGTTTGAAATATTTATTATTTACAAAACATATGTTCTATACTAAAATAAAAACAGTATGTGAAATAAGACACGGATTTATCTATGTGGAGTGACGGTATGCGGCAGTATATAGCAATTGATCTGAAATCATTTTATGCGTCGGTGGAGTGCGTGGAGCGGGGATTGAACCCGCTCACAACGAACCTCGTCGTAGCAGATGAGAGCCGGACAGAGAAGACAATCTGTCTGGCTGTTTCGCCATCCCTGAAATCCTATGGCATATCGGGGCGGGCGCGCTTGTTCGAAGTTGTGCAGCGGGTAAAAGAGATCAACCGTCAGCGGCTGGCATTTGCACCGGGGCGGGAATTTAACGGATCGTCGTATGAAAATCTGAAGGTGAAAGCGGATCCAAGGCTGGCGCTGGACTATATTGCGGCGAAGCCGCGGATGGCACATTACATGGAATACAGTACGCGCATTTACGATATCTACCTGAAATATGTCGCGCCGGAGGATATGCATGTCTATTCGGTGGATGAGGTGTTCATTGATGCGACGACATACCTGAATACCTATCAGATGACAGCAAGACAGCTTGCAGAGACAATGATACGGGATGTCTATGAAACGACAGGAATCACGGCGACGGCGGGGATTGGAACGAATTTGTATCTGGCAAAGATTGCGATGGATATCGAGGCGAAGCATATGCAGCCGGATGAACGTGGCGCGCGGATTGCGGAGCTTGATGAGATGAGCTACCGCAGACTGTTGTGGAACCATGAACCGCTGACGGATTTCTGGCGTGTGGGGGCGGGTTACCAGAAGAAGCTGCATGCACAGGATCTGTATACGATGGGAGATATTGCCCGGTGTTCACTGGGCGGAGAAGATGATTACTATAACGAAGATCTGCTGTATAAGCTTTTCGGGGTGAATGCAGAGCTGCTGATCGACCATGCATGGGGCTATGAACCGTGTACGATCGCAGAGATTAAGGCGTACCGCCCGGAGAGTAATAGCATTAGTTCGGGGCAGGTGTTGCAATGCCCGTATACATGTGAGAAAGCACGTGTGGTTGTACAGGAAATGACAGAGGGACTGGTGCTGGAACTGGTTGAAAAGGGGCTTGTCACAAATCAGATGGTACTTACAGTTGGCTATGATATCGAGAATCTGTCTGGGGGAGCAAATGGGTATCACGGTGAGGTGACGCGTGACCGCTATGGGCGGAAGGTGCCGAAGCACGCACACGGGACAGAGAATCTGGACAGTTATACATCGTCAACAAGCAGGATTGAGGCGGCGGTGCTTCGCTTATATGACCGGATTGTGGATGAGAATCTGCTTGTGCGGCGGATGTATGTGGTAGCCAATCATGTGATCCGGAAGGAAGATGTGAAGGAAGAGACTTCTGGATTTGAACAGATGGATTTATTTACCGATTATGCGGCGTTGGAAAAGGAGAAGGAAGCAGAGAAAGAAAAGGAAGCAAAAGAAGCGCAGATTCAGCAGGCATTGCTTGCAATCAAACATAAATACGGTAAAAATGCAGTTCTACGTGGAATGAATTTCCGCGAGGGCGCAACGGCGCGTGACAGGAATAATCAGATCGGAGGACATAAGGCGTGAGACGGGATTACAGTGATATCATCGACCGGGAACGCCCGGTGTCGAAGAAGCATCCGCCGATGGATCGGATGATGCGTGCGGCGCAGTTTGCCCCATTTGCAGCGCTTACGGGACATGATGAAGCGGTGCGGGAGACGGCACGGCTGACAGAGGAAGAGATTGAACTTGATGAGTATGAGGTTGCGGAACTAAACCGGAAGCTGCAGTGGTTAGCGGAGCACAAGGATACGGAAGTAGCGGTCGTACATTTTGTGAAGGATGCGAAAAAAGAGGGCGGTGCCTATGTGAAGGACACCGGAATTCTGAAGAAAATAGATGAACATACGCATACACTTGTGTTAGTATGTGAACAGGAAGAAGTGCAGATAGATATATGGAAAATAATAGAAATTTTAATCTGATTTTAATCTTTCCTACCTTATAGATTAATTTTGGTGCCGTAAGATAAGGACACAATCAAGAACAGCAAAGAACAAATCACAAAACCGCTGTTACAGAAAATGGAGGATATCAGATATGGATCAGTTAGAAAAGGTAGAAAAAATCAGAGAGAAAACAGGCGTCAGTTATGAGGATGCCAAGAGTGCACTCGAAGCATGTAATTATGATCTGCTCGATGCGATCGTGTATTTAGAGAAGCTTGGAAAGATCAAGGCACCGGAGGTTGGCACTTATACGACGACTCCGCAGGAGACATCGAACGAGCTGGCACAGGCACAGGCTGCCTACGAGCAGTCTTGCAAGAAGAAAACATTCGGTGAGCGTATGGATGAGTTCTTCGCGTGGGTAGGCGATATCATCAAGAAGGGCTGCGAGAAGAACTTCATCATTGAGCGTAAGGGTGAGCGTTTTATGCGGATGCCGATCATCATATTCATACTGCTTTTGATCTTCGCATTCTGGATCTGTGTACCACTTTTGATCATCGGACTCTTCTGCGACTGCAGGTACCATTTCGAGGGTGACGCGAAAGCAGTACAGGACATCAACAACGCCTGCGATAAGGCATCCGATGCCTGCGCGGGAGTAAAAGAAGACATCAAGAAATAAAAATGCCTACCCATGTAGGCCGATGTTTTACTTAAAAAAGAACAGATATGGAAACACTGGATTATAACCGGCTGCTGCTTGTCTCCCTGTGGCAATACAACCACCATGGGGATGAAGGGCTGACTCCTGCACTTTTCGAGGAAACGTTCGGAAAGGTCTATGGAGGTCACTGTTACGAAAAATGGACCGGCTACTTCAAGCAGAATCTCTGGGACATGATTGCCTATTTCAGAAGTGAGAAGGAGAACGGACAGAAGTTCTGCGACATGGTTGCCCGTCAGGTCAAATTGTATCAACAAAAACGATCTCAATATGAAGTACGGTAATTTTTATGACCTGGAAAGTCTGACCCGGCTCAACAGGCATGAAGGGTGTGCCTGCTCCATAAAGGAATGTGATGTGGAGAAAGTGAACCGGCTGATTTCAAGGATGCGGGAGGACAGGGAAAGAGTCAGTTTACCGACTGCAGGAGATGTTGTCACTTATATCACCCGTGGCGGTGACTATTATCCGCAGGCACACATTGAAAGGGGCGATGACCGGGAAGTCCATATTTGCCTTCTCCCACATACACCTTTCTGCCATGAAAATGAAAAGTGTACCGGTTACAATACGGAAGGAGGCCCTTGGGTTATAACCGGTCCGGAATTGCTGCTTCCCGATGGCATACGCGGCAAACAGTTCCGGATGTGGGGGCATACCGGAAGGCACAAGAACGGTGCCGTCCTCTTCCACACATTCGTCAGGGCATGGAAATACACGGAACCCGATCCTCTGTACGGAAAGTACACCACAAAAGAATGGACGAGATACATCATCGAGTGTCAGCCGGATATTGAACCGGCTGATGCCTTTGTCTATCGGAATGAGTCATTCACCCTTTACTCGAAAGGAAGAACTGGAGCGGCTGGTCGGGATTCTGCACGGAGAACTTTTCAACGGATTCCGTCCCGGTCTGTTCATACTCTGGGCATACCGTATGGAATGGAAGGAACTTCCCGCATGGGAATGGAACATGCTGAAAGCGGACACCCATCTCTCTTTCCTTGGCATTTCTCCCGTCAGGATACAGACTGACCATAAGAGACATATAGTAACAATCTATAAAAAATCAGAGTAATATGGCACTATACAACACACCGCAGGCGATACGTCCGCTTGAGAAAACGGTCTGTGATTTCGCCTATTCGAACGGCTACGATCCGATGGCCGTTTTCAACGATTTCCTGCGTTATGTCATTCACGGGTTCTCTCCCGGCGCACCGCCCCTTATGGACTGGAAATACAAACGGCAGCAGAACAGGCATTTTATGGAAATGCTTATCGAATGGATACGGCTCATGCAGCGGGAATTGCAATCCGGCGGATGGTTTGATGCGTTCGGTGACCTCTTCATGGCAATATCTTCCAAAATCGGTCGGCAGGTGAACGGACAGTTCTTTACCCCGCCGGATATCTGCGACCTGATGGTCTTATGTACCGATTCGGGGGAGACAGCGACAGGAAAACGTATCTGTGACCCGACATGCGGAAGCGGAAGGCTGCTGCTGGCATATCATGTACGCCACCTGGGTAATTATCTTGTCGCGGAAGATATCAACCGTACCTGTTGCCTGATGACCGTATGCAACATGCTCGTACATGGCTGCATAGGTGAGGTCATCCACCATGACAGCCTCTGCCCCGAAAACTTCATGGACGGCTGGATGGTAAACCATACACTGACCCAGACGGGCATTCCTTCCATTCGCCGGATGAGCGAGGAGGAATATCGGACAAGCAGGAACATGTCCGTTGACCTGCTCAGAAAGCGGAAAGAGAAATTGCGCCAAATGCAGCCGGACAAGAAACAATTGCCATACAAACATGGCAGAATTTATAAACAATAAACTGAATGATTATGAAACTGAATGTTAGCAATGAATTGAAATCCCGCCTGATGCATGCGGCGGAAAACGGGAGTGTGATAGCCAAAGACATCCTTTTGGAAGTAAAAAAGAACGTACCGGTGGAAGAGATCATACGCGGTACCTACAACTGCTTCTCCACCAAGCGCAAGCGGACGGAAGCGGGCACGTTCAAAAAAATCCGGATCGTGTTCACGGCCTGCAGCAAGGATCTGGCCCATCCCAGTTTCCCGGACCGGAACAACCCGCAGGCACCCTGGTTCCCGGAGAACCGTACAGTTCTGGAACCCTCCACGTTTGTTGAACTGTTCAAGAACCTGCCCAAGTACTCACCCGACGAAATCAATTATTTCTGTAGCGCCCTCTCATTGGACAGCAAAGTCACGGTCAGGCTGCATGAAAGCATGAACGACTTCATGGAAGCCTATCTAGAAAGCAACTACAGCCCCATCGCCGACAGTGACACATCCAGCCTGCACAGTTCCTGTATGCGGTATGAGGACAAGGCACGCAACGCCGCTGACTTCTATACCAACTTCGCCGGCGCTAAAATCCTTGTGGCAAGGGACGAGAGCAACAACATACTCGGACGGGCTGTCGTATGGAACGAGGTAACCTTGTGGAAATCAATAAACACACCGATTGCCGCCTCCCTGCTGGACCGCATCTATTCCTCACACGCATTCGTCGCCGAACTGATCCGCAAGCAGGCGCAGGAGGCGGGCATCCTGTTGCGACGCAGATACAACGATTATACACATACAACGGATTTCACCGTACTGAATCCCATTGAGGGGCAGGAATGGGCGGCCGGAGACAATATACAGGTTTCATTGACGGTGAAAGTGCCCGCCTGCAGGTGGCACAAGAAAGGGGTGCCTTACCTCGACACGTTCTACAGCCTCCATCTGGCGGACGGCAACCTGGAACTGAGAAATACGGAGGGCGACACGAGCATAGCCACCTGCCGGAGCACGGAAGGGTGCGCAAACAGGAGAAAATATGTATGTCCCAAATGCGGAAAGATACATCCCTTTCCGGATATGGCATTCTGCAAGAATTGTCAGGACATGTTCTATATATTCACCATATTCGGAAAAGTACTGAAAGGCACGTCGGTGGAATACAAGGGAAAGAAATATCCGTCCTTCCTCTTCAAGAAGGGACGTCCCGTCCCGGAGTTCAGACGGTACCTGCAAATCGAAAAGTTGTTCATCTCCTAAAAAGTCAGTATCATGGAAAAATTAATGGCTCTTTACAACATCTCCTCCCCCTCCGGCAAGGAGGGGAAGATAGCCGGGTTCATCATCGGGGAACTCAGGCGGATGGGGATTCCTTTCCGGCAAGACCGGTACGGAAACATCTACGCGGTCAAAGGCAACCGGGAAAGCTACCCCTGTGTCGTGGCGCACATGGACGAGGTACACCGGCGCAAGACAGGCTCCTATGCGGCCCATCTTGTGGCGGACTCGATGATTGTCGGTTATGATCACAAGCGTAAACGGATGACCGGAATCGGTGCGGATGACAAGAACGGAATCTGGATCTGCCTGAAATGCCTGGAGGATTTCAAGGCGGTGAAATGTGCCTTCTTCGTACAGGAGGAGGTAGGATGCATAGGCAGCGGCCATGCCGACATGTCCTTCTTTTCCGATTGCCGTTTCGTCATCCAGTGCGACCGGAAAGGGAGCGGGGACATGGTAATACAAATCAACGGAATGAGGCTCTGCTCCAATGAGTTCATTTCAGCGGTAGATCCCCGGAAGTACGGTTACAAGCCTGCACAGGGGCTGGCTACGGATGTGGCGGCATTGAAAAGGAACGGGCTGGAAGTATCCTGCGTCAATCTCTCCTGCGGATATTATGAACCTCATACGGACAACGAGTACACCGTCCTGGCGGATCTTTGTAAGTGCTACCGGTTTGTCCGGCACATCATCTGTTGCCATAAGGAAACCAGCACGCATATACCGGAAACGGAAAGAAAACCCTTCCCCGGATATTATGAACTGTTCGGACCGGCCGGATATAGTGAAAAGGATTATATCCGTCTGTCAAAAGAGTACAGATCTGAATTTACTAAAACAAGCAAGACTAGCCATAAGAACAAATTGTAATTTATCAACTTTAAAAACAAAAAATATGGAAGCAACAGTCATGCCGGCCACTGCACCGGTACAGAAGCAGCAGGGACTCAACCAGGTAGTCATCAACAAGGTACGGCGAATGATAGAAGGCAGGCAGGGGGATGTCATGGACACTATCAACCGTCTGCTCAGTGAGGGACGGATCGCGCAGGATTTCATCGCTCCCATCGGGGTAAGCCAACGTAGCAAGGAACGCCCCGTTATCTCTTTCAAAGCGGAAGGAAGGGTACAGATGGCAATGCCCGAAGGGAACTTCAACCTGCACGGTAACGCCATAAGCCAGATTTCGGAGAAGATGGGCATTCCCGCCAAATACCTGCGCGAGCTTTCCGCCGGAGATGCCTGGCAGAAACAGTTGTGCGCCACCATCCTGAACGAACATTCGGGATGGAACGAGCG
>ERZ779902.1074-NODE-1074-length-10646-cov-2.587574_pt1 | contig 10646 bp, 7 predicted proteins | sample MGYA00511350_ERZ779902 | MGnify/ENA primary metagenome ERZ779902 (study PRJEB29588, sample SAMEA2146908) | human gut metagenome | biome: human gut; feature: human-associated habitat; material: faeces | place: Denmark | collected 2008/2010 ...
TCGTAAGCTTCAAAAACGAGCATATCGCGGGTTATCGAGTTGGTCTGCCATGTGAGGAAATAGTTATCCTCAAGCTTTGCCTTGCAGTAAGCAGAGTTTCGCTCTGAGATTATTTTGTAGAGCTGCAAAAACAGTCTGTTTAGCCGCATATGGTCAGCAGGGTCGCTGAGCCTTTTGATGAATATCTGATTCACATATTCCAGCACGGCGAAAAGCGTATCAGAGTTTATAAAGTTGAAAAACTTTTCGTCTGAGAGGGAGTCTGAGCTTTCAAGAACTTTTTCGCGCATAGATTCATCACAGATATTCTCGGCATTACAGTAACCGCGCAGAGTGTGCAGCCAAGCGGAAAAGCCGCGGCGCAGCACCGCGGTATCCTCGCTGGTGCGGTATTTATCAAAAAGCAGAGCGCTTATCCGTTCGTCAAAGTCTTCGGAATCTTCCGATATATCGTCCAGCGTAAGAGAGCGCAGGCGCGGATTTCCCTGACAGCCGCAGGAATCCCCTCTACCTGGCATATATGGATTTCTCATATCCTTCACGTTTGCCATGCTCCTCTCTTTATACGCGGCATACTGTTTCACAGAGTCCGCAATGCCGCTGTTTGCCTGCACTCTGCATTTTAACCGGCTTTCTGCCCGTTAACGGCTTCTGTCGCATCTGCAGCCGACAAACGGCTTATTTAATATTGGAAACAATGTTCCGTATTTTAATGCTCTGCATGGTTCATACACCTCGCCCCAGTGCTGCCATGGCACATATGTCATGCCCACAACCTGCGGCGGATTTTTTTTATTCATACAATCCATACTTACTCCATATAATTTATTTAATACTATTATATGATTTCACACAAAAAGAGTTCTTCCCCTCTTTTGCCCCGCCACACTAAAAGACTGCCAGTCTTTCCTCGTCTACTTGCCTGATCTACATACATGGGTTACGGTTGCCTTTTGGACTTTGCTGTCCTAAGTCAGCTCATCCACCATGTACGCCTTGTATCAGATTTCTGTCCGTGATACTTAGAAACGTGCGCCGCCAGGCGCACCCATCAAAAAAAGCCCCGGCATTATCCGGAGCTTTTTTATCCATTTTTTATTACCACGACATCACTTCATATCCGTCATTGGTTACAAGTACCATAATTTCCCACTGTGCTGACGGCTTTTCATCATCCGTATAGATTGTCCAGCCATTCTGTTCATCAATGTAAATCTCACTTGTTCCCATATTAATCATCGGTTCAATTGTAAATACCATGCCCGGTGCCATCACCATTCCAGTGCCTTTTTTTATCACATAGCTGACATATGGGGCTTCGTGGAATTCCAGTCCGATACCGTGACCACCGACCTGACGGACAACAGAATATCCGTTTTCCTTTGCATGGTCCTGAATCGCCTGTGCCACATCACCTAAATGTCCCCATGGTTTTACCTGCTGTAAGCCCAGCTCCACACACTCTTTTGCCACACGCACGAGCTTCTGGTTTTCTTCGGAAACATTTCCAATACAGAACATCCGGGATGAATCTGAAAAATATCCATTATAAATGGTTGAGCAGTCCACATTGACAATATCGCCGTCAATTAACTGTACATTATTGGAAGGAATTCCATGGCACACCTGTTCATTAATGGAAGTACATACGCTCTTTGGAAACCCTTCATAATTTAACGGTGCCGGAATACCCCCCATTGCCGTTGTCTTCTGATAAACCATCTGATCGATTTCTTCTGTCGTCATACCTGCACAAATGTGTTCTGCCACATAATCAAGTACTGCAATATTAATCTTGCTGCTTTCACGCATTCCCTGTAACTGTGCTTCATTTTTAATAATTTCCCGCGGTGGAACCTTATGAAATTTTCTTCTGTACATTTCAATTTTTTTATCAAAATCCATGTGGCATTCACCGTATAACTTTCCACTCTTGCACCAGCATGGCTGGTCCTTTGTCAGCTTTTTCAATTGTTTTCCTCTTTTCTTTTTATTTTTCTTTTCTGCTTTTCTAAAATCCGTTACTGCTGTAATGCCTCCACAATTGCCGGGAAAAACTGCTTCTTTCTGGATACGACACCCTGCAGCTTTACACAAGCATCCTTTACTTCTACGCCAAACGCCTGATAAATCACAGCATTGGCATTGTTACCCGCACAAAGTACCTCAGAGGATTCCGATACAATATCAGTGAGCAGAAAATAAACAATTCCCGCACTGTTATCCTGTACAACGCCCTGTATAAATTCTGCCAGACGCGGTTTTACTTTTTCTAACTCCTCCGCACTCATAGAATTAATCTGTCCGACACCAATTGCAACATTGTTAACGGAAAACTTTTTATAATCCTGATAAAAAATTTCTTTTGCAGATTTACCGGATAAATTGCTTCCGGCACGGAACATTTCCCGCCCATATGTTTCAATATCCAGCTCTGCCTTTTTTGCCAGCTGCATGCACGCTGCCACGTCATCCGACGTACACGTCGGTGATTTAAAAATCAATGTATCGGAAATGATTGCCGAACACAGCAGCGCCGCTGTATTTTTATCAATTTCCGCCTGATTTTCCTGATACATATGATAAATAATCGTTGCCGTACTGCCAAGCGGCTGGTTTCTAAAAAATACCGGTGATACCGTCTGAATTGCCCCCAGCCGGTGATGGTCAATAATTTCAAGAATTTCCGCTGTTTCAACGCCATTGACTGCCTGACCCCTTTCGTTGTGGTCAACAAGAATCAATTTTTTCTTTCCTGCTCCCAGTAAATTTCTTCTGGAAATCATCCCCACATAATTGCCCTGTGTATCCTCGACCGGAAAATCCCGGTGGCGAAGCTTTGCCATAACCGTCTGGATATCTTCAATAAAGTCTTCTGTTTGAAATTTGACAATTCCTTCTTTTTCTTTCATCAGAAAACGTATCGGCATACTCTGGTTAATCAGTCTTGCTACCGTATATGTATCAAATTTAGTTGTAATTAACAGACAGTTGTGTTCCTTTGCCACTTTTGTGATGGTCTTTGACACCTGTGCGCCTTCACAGATAATCAGGCATCCTGCCTCCATTTCAATTGCGCACAGCTGTGCCTCATAGCGGTTTCCCAAAATAACAATATCCCCTGTCCCGATATAATTTTCCATCATATCCGGGTTAGCCGCCGCAATCACAACTTTTCCTTCTTTAAAAATACCGTCTGCTTCCCCTGCAACAACCGTTCCTTCCAATGTATCCACAATATTCTGATACCGTGTCTGGGCTGTTGCAAGAATGGTGCTGTCATAAACCTGAAAATACGATTTTGCTATATCTCCAATCGTAATCAGTCCTTCCAGCACATTTTCTTTTGTTACCGGAAGTGTCACGACATTCTGCTCTTTCATCAGGGTCCACGCCGTTTTTACTGAAATCTCTTTAGAAACACCCGGTGTTTTTCGAATCTGGATATCCCGTACCTGTGGTCTGACATCCTTCATATATTCCGGCGGCTGTATCCCCAGTTTATCCATCACATACTGTGTTTCTTCATTCAAATGTCCTGCACGTTTAGCCACATAATGCTGTCCTGTTATTTTTTCTTTTAGTCTTGCATAACAAATTGCTGAGCATACAGAATCTGTATCCGGATTTTTATGTCCAATCACATAAACTGTTTCCTTTCCTTCCATATCCACCTCTCCACTTAAAAAACTGTTATAGCTGTACCGTTTCTACCTAACATACATACTATAACAGTTCTTTATGGTTTTCAACCGTTTTGCCTTTATTTTGTCTGTTTAATCTGTCTGTAAGCACGCTGCATTAATTTTTAAAAATAACAATATTGGTCTTATCTGTTTCTCCCAGACGTGCCAGCAGCTTTTTAAGATTCTCAACCGCTTTCTTATAAACATAATATGCATCATATGTCTGCTGGAAATAATCCATGGCTCCCTGAATATCCTCACGGTCTTTTGCCTCCCATGAAAGTGTCGCATATTTATGGATATTATTATGCGTTTCAATAACTTCTTTAAATTCTGCACTGCCTGTAATCTGTGGATTCGTCTGTGCAGCAAGCCATTTACCGATTTTACAGGTCTTCGGATTATTCAGCTGTTCTTTTCTTAACCGCTCAAAATCAACGGCATTGTTATAAACTCTCCACATCAGGATAAAGTGGTCATTAATAAATACATCCAGCCAGTCCTGCTGTGTAATCTCAGCAAATCCACGTACCATATCACTTCTTGTTGTATCAATGTAACGCCCGATTTTATAGACATGCGTTCCCATTTCCGTACAGTCATCAGAAAGTTCTTTATAACTCTTGGAAATGCTTTCAATCTGCCTTGTAAAGTCTTTTGTTACGTCTGTCTGTGTATCAATATCCTCAAAAGCATTGTCAACACGATCCTTAATCTGATTCATCTGCTGATTCATCTGTCGGATTGATTCCAATGACTGTTCTACCTTTTCATTGCCCTCTGCAAGCTTGGAGGTTGTTTCATTCATGGAAAGTGCCAGTTCCCCGATATCCGTACGCAGTTCTGCTACATATTTAACAATGTCTTCTGCAGATTCTGCGGTATTGCCGGATAACTGTCTTACCTGATCAGCAACGACTGCAAAGCCCTTTCCTGCTTCTCCTGCTCTTGCAGCTTCAATAGATGCATTTAACGCCAGCAGATTACTCTGGCTTGCAACCTTCTTTACCACATCGACAATTTCACCGATTTTATCAATCTTGCCCTGAAATTCCTGTACCTGTTCATTGATTGCCTGAATCTTTTCAGAAGACTCATTGACAACCTGTATGCTGTTGTTCATATTTTCCGTACTACTGTCAGCGGTTGCAATGACATCATGTGTATTCTCACGGATATGTGACATTGCTTCCGAAATATTGTTAATAGATGTTTCCATGTCACGGCTTGCATTTTCCATATCCCGGATGGATTCTGTCTGGGACTGAACCTGATCTAATGTCTTTTTTACATAAGAGTTATCACCGATTGAACCCATTGCCTGATTCAGACGCATTACAAAATTGTTATTGGAACGCTTATATGCGTGCATCAGTTCATTAAACTTTTCTCCATATGCCGGATTCTGAAATGCGCTTGTATCAATATCTTCATAATTACCGCCAATCACACCATCCATTGCCTGCATAAGCAGCTGCAAGTCCTTTTCTTCTGAATAACCATTTGCTGTCTTTTTTCCAAACATATCTATTACCTCTCTGATTCACTGTTATCTTAGTCGTATTTTATCACATAATAACAAAAAATAATACTTATTTTTGCTTATTTTTTGCATATATTACAAAATTTTTTTCCTAATCCAGCGCAATTTCTTCCAGTTCCACAATGCTCCCAGTTTATTGTAAACCCAGTACCCTGCATTTGCCGCCTTTTGCAGCAGAAAATTTGTGTCCTCTTCCATTTCTTTTAAAACACTGCCGCCCTGTGCCTGCACCCATCCTTCTTTAATTGCCCGGATTAAATCATTGTTGTTTGCAATTTTTTGTGTGAATTCTGTATATGCTGCCCCGACTACGCGCATCTTATGTGCATCCGACCCTGCCACTTTCGGCTTATGCAGACAGCCTGCCAGATTATCAGCACAGGCATTTGCCCACGGTCTGGTGCAGGCATTAAATGTTTCCACGAAATCAAATTTTTCCAGGAATTCATTGTGTTTTTTACCAAATCGCGTATTGGTAAATGCAAAAAATCCCGGCCCGTAAGGATGTGCAAGCCCTAAAATGCCCCCTCTTTCATGCACAATCTTTTCTAACTGCGCCAGTGTCATTCCACGGATTTCCATAAAAGCATCATTTATACAGTCCGGCAGTACCGCAATCACATGACCGCCATCCCTTGTATCATACTCAATGCCCTTTAATACCGTAAACGGCTTTTCCAGATGCAGATTCTTTGCAATCTTTTCAAATTTGCGGTAACCGTCATAGGAGTTGTGGTCTGTTACCAGCATTCCGTCAAAGCCTTCTTTTACCAGCTTCGTGATATATTCCTGAATCGGCACTTTTGCATCAATTGACCCCTCTTTTGTATGACAATGCATATCCAGTTTCATTTTTATTCTCCATTCTGTATTTTTTAACATAAGTGTCAAAAACAAATTTTAACATTTATATTACCTATCATTATAAATCATTTGACAATTTCATAACCAGCTACACTATAACACAGCGCCACCTTTTTTTCCATATTTTTTCACTTTCCGGTCCCTTATTTCATATATTAAAATAACTCTGCTATCAAAGGATTTTGTTTATGAATTATCGGAACTGTCTTAAAATTTTATGCAGTATTTCTGTTGTCTGCCTGTGCTGTACATGTATGGGCTGCAGCAAAACAAAAAGCACCGGCAGCACATCCATCACTTTAAATGAAGTTGCGCACTCCGTTTTTTATGCACCACAGTACGTGGCAATTGAATTGGGATATTTTAAGGAAGAAGGCATTGACCTTACACTTGTGACCGGATTCGGCGCTGACAACGTTATGACTTCCCTGATTTCAGATGATGCACAGATTGGCCTTATGGGTTCTGAATCTTCTATCTATGTATACGCACAGGGTGCATCGGATTACGCCGTCAATTTTGCCCAGTTGACACAGCGCGCCGGCAACTTTCTGGTATCCAGAACGGCAGAAGATGATTTTTCATGGGAAAACCTGCGCGGGAAAACGATTCTTGGCGGCAGGGCAGGTGGTATGCCACAGATGCTTTTGGAATATATTTTAGAAAAGAACGGACTGACTAAAGAAGACGTCAATATTATTCAAAACGTAGATTTCGGCTCAACTGCCGCGGCATTTTCGTCCGGCATTGCCGATTATACCGTGGAATTTGAACCGTCCGCAACACTTCTGGAACAGGAAAGCGCCGGATTTGTCGTGGCTTCTTTGGGTGTGGAAAGCGGCTATGTGCCGTATACTGCCTATTGTGCCAAAAAGAGCTTCCTTTCTAAAAACTCCGATGTGATTGCTGCCTTTACCAGAGCCATTCAAAAAGGGCTTGACTACTGTAATTCCCACTCCGCCGAAGAAATTGCTGCGGTAATTGCACCACAGTTTCCGGAAAATACCCAAAACGATATCGCCGTCATTGTTGCACGATATCAGAATCAGGACACATGGAAAACCGATACGGTATTTTCCAAAGAAAGTTTCACACTGCTGACTGATATTTTACGAAACTGCGGCGAGTCAGACACGGATGTTCCTTATGAAGACCTTGTCACCACAACATATTCCAAACAGGCAGCGGCCGAATCTGTTTCATATTAAGCCACATGTAAAATTTAACTCTGCCGCTTTTTCATTTCATGATTTAAAGTGCCGTCCGAGCCGTTCGCGGAATTTTTTGCTGTGCTTTGCATGCCTTTGAACCTGTAACAGCACCAGACGGCACATCACTGCAAAGACCGGAACTGCTGCTGCCATTAAAATCCCCGTAACCATTACCCATACCGGTGACAACGGATACAATGCGAACAGCGGCTTTAAAAACAGCACACTGAATACTGCCCCGGATGCCATCAGTATACAGATGCCTGTTCTGATTTTATCCAGCGGCATACAGATTCTTATAAGTGCTGCCATTCCGACAGCCAGCAATATCATGATACACATTGTAGAAAGCTGCTCATGTCCGATGCCGGCACAATTTCCTGCAACGTTAAGCACTGCCAGCAGTATAAAATCCGTCAGTGCCGCAGGCAGTGCCAAAAGCACGACATTGGTTAAAAAATGTCCTTCTATGCGGCTTTTATCCGGCTGCATTGCCAGTAAAAATGCCGGTGTACCGATGGTGAATGTTCCCAAAAAAGACAACTGTGTCGGATACAGCGGATATTTACTGACTGCCACAAATGTAAACAGTGTCATCAGCATAGAAAACAGATTTTTCACCAGAAACAGCGAAGCAGATCGCTGGATATTGTTGACCACGCGTCTGCCCTCTAATACCACGGACGGCATCCTTGCAAAATCAGAATCCAAAAGAACAATCTGTGCCGCATTGGATGCCGCTTCACTGCCGGATGCCATTGCAATACTGCAGTCCGCTTCTTTTAATGCCAGCACATCATTGACACCGTCCCCTGTCATGGCAACAACATTGCCTGCTTTTTTGAGTGCCAAAAGAAGTTTCTTTTTCTGTTCCGGCGATACCCTGCCAAATACCGTATACACCAGTGCAGCTTTTTCCAGTTCTTCATCAGAAAGCTGTGAAACATCAATATATCTGTCTGCTTCTGCAATCCCTGCCTTTTTTGCAACTGCCGCCGCTGCTTTGGGATGATCGCCGGATATAACCTTAATACAGACGTCTTCTTTCTGAAAATATTCAAATGTTTCCCGCGCATCCCTTCGGATCGGATTACTCACTAAAATAAATGCAAGCGGTTCAAACAAATGCTGTTCTTCCCCATACCTGCCAAATACAAGTACACGCACACCTTTGTCGATTTTATCCGAAATTTGCACGTCATATTTTCCGTAACGCTCTGCCAGAAGCCGCTCCGGCGCACCAATCAGATATAGTCCTTCTTCAAAACGTACACCGGAATATTTGCGCTGTGAAGAAAACGGAATGACTTTTTGTGCCTTTCGTTCACTTTTTCCGTCAAAATAGTCTTTTAATGCCTGCATCGTGATATTATCCGCATCCAGATTTGCTACAACATCTCCGATTAAGGCATGAAGCGAAGTTTCTTCTTCCTCTTTTGCCAGAGGAATAATTTCCCGGACAGACATTTTATTTTCCGTAATCGTTCCCGTCTTGTCCACACACAGGACATTGACCCGCGCCAGCGTTTCAACACATGCCATTTCATGAACCAGCACTTTTTTTCTGCCAAGGCGCATGACACTGACAACCAGTGCAATGCTCGCTAAAAGATACAGTCCTTCCGGTATCATACCGACCAGTGATGCAATCATGGATACGACACTTTCCTGTATGGTCGAACCAATGACAAAATGCTGCTGTAAAAACAGCAGGATTCCAATCGGTATAATGGCAATGCCAATGATACGCACCAGACGGTCTAAGGAACACATCATTTCCGTCTGTGTATTTTTACGCGATGTTTTTGCTTCTAACATCAGCTGTGCCGCAAAAGATGACAGTCCCACTTTTGTAAGTGTCGCATATCCTTTTCCTGAAACAACAAAACTGCCGGAATACAGTATATCGCCCGGATTTTTTACCACTTCATCCGCTTCACCTGTAATCAGTGCTTCATTGACACGCAGACTGCCTTTCTCAACAACTGCATCTGCACAAATCTGGTTTCCTGCCTGAAAAACGCAAAGGTCTCCAAGCACCAGCTGTTCTGAATCCACCTGCAGCATCTGCCCGCTGCACACAACCTGCGTTTTAGGTTCATTCATCAGTGTCAGCCTGTCTAACACCCGTTTTGCCCGGATTTCCTGAACAATGCCAATCATTGTATTGCACACAATAATAGGCAAAAAGGTCATATTTACATATGACCTTACAAAAACTAACAATGCCGTAAACACTGCAAATATGAAGTTAAAATATGTAAAAATGTTACCGGCAATAATCTGTCCGACAGATTTGGACTGATTTTTCACCTGTACATTTCCATAACCGGCATACAGCCTTTTTTGTGCTTCTTCGCAGCTTAATCCACGGTTTTCATTAGTCATCTGAATATTCAATCTCCTTACCCGCAACGCGGAACGTATAATAAATAGTGACTGCAAAAATAACCAGCTTTACAGCAAAGCTTACTGCTATGCTTGCAATGGATTCCTGATTATAAAGCTGGAATGAAATCATCGCAAAAAATGTCACTGCCGCTGTAACGCCGTACCACCATTTTGCCAGATTTCCTTTAATAACACCAAAAATTACATTCATTAATGCGATATTTAAAACCATATCGAGAATACAGTTGACACCCAGTAACAGCCATAAAACGGATGGTGTTGTAAACAGTGCCGAAACCGTTTCATAAGTTGTTGTCACCTCTTCCGCCGCCAGCTGTGCCAGCATATCCTGTGCCTGTCCTGCCTGGATTGCAGTACACCACGTAATGTAGGAAATCGCTGTCATACCGTATAAAAGGCTGTCGCCGATTGAAAGACCGATTCCCGCAAGATAGACATCGCCTTTACGCTCAAAACGTTCATTTAACATATAGCCGGTAACAACTCTTGCTGCTGTAAATCCGGCTGTCGCAAACAGCGCATATACAATATTATACGTTGCCGGGTTGTTATAAAAAATATTGTCTATACTCGGTATCAGTGCCAGCGCCGATGTTGCCAGATTGGCAAAAATAAATACAAAAACGGCATAGGCAATCACACCTAAAATCCCCGGCATAACTCTTGCTTTCCATCTTTTCATAATGACAACTACAAGTACAATAACTGCCGAAAGCATAAGAATCCCACCCGCCGAGAGCATGGATGACGTTCCTGCCGGCAGGGTCTGTGTCAAATCAATTGTTTCCATAAAATCTCCATTCCGCCGTTTCCATCTGCCACGGCTTTTTATCTTTCTTAATCATATCATTTCTGTCTGTAAAAGCCAATAAAATATCTATTAAAGTTTGTTCTGTACAGACGAAAAGAGCAGCCACAAAGCTGCGGCTG
>ERZ779902.1076-NODE-1076-length-10641-cov-2.255243_pt1 | contig 10641 bp, 9 predicted proteins | sample MGYA00511350_ERZ779902 | MGnify/ENA primary metagenome ERZ779902 (study PRJEB29588, sample SAMEA2146908) | human gut metagenome | biome: human gut; feature: human-associated habitat; material: faeces | place: Denmark | collected 2008/2010 ...
TGCATATCCGAATATAAAACAGAATATAAAACCGTTCGTGCCATAAATGTGACCGCTTGTGCCGCCCCCTCTTGTTAGAAGATAACAGGAGGGGGTATATTTGTTTTAAGGAAATGCCAGCGCGTGTCAGCAATTTCAGAGAATCCGGTATCGGTAATTTCAATTTTGCAGGCGGGCATAAAAAAATAAAGGAGAAGGTTATGAAAAGAAAAAAGCGGGAAATGCCGGGGGTTAAGGCAGGGAGCAGGAGAGCCGCTGCAGTCACACTTACGGTACTGCTGGCGGCAGTCTGCGGCGGCTGTGGAAATCAGTATTCGGTGGAAGATGCTGTAAGCCGCGATGAAAAATTTACGCTGGTGGGAGATGCAGGCGAGGCACAGACCAAGGATTTAAGTCAGGCGACAACCACGGCAATGATAGCACATGAAGAACCGACGGCGTATCAGTTTAACGGCAAAAAGGTAAACGTAACAGAGGTTGGAATGGGTGAAACAAAGCTGTATGGCGGCTTTGAAATTACCGTGCTGAATGCGTGGAAGCTCGGTAACAACCTGACCCGGTTAGATGAAATTGAAAACGGCGATGCCACCTTTAAAAACTGGCTGGTTATAAGCCGCGAGTTAAATGAAGACGGCTCATCGTCCAAGAACAATCACCAGTATGTTGCGGTCAAGGTCCGTATGAAAAATGTATCCGGTGGGAATAACAAAAAGCTGGAAATGAGCGGGACACTGGTGAATAAAGATGGTGAGAATTTATTCCAGCGGATTTCGTTTGCGGAAATAATAGGATTTGATAAATGTCCGTATTTAAAACGTCCCGAAGAATTGCATAAGGACGCATACTTTTATAACTTTGCACAGGATGAGGAAATAGAAACCGTAATGGTATACCAGTTGATAAATACACCGGGTGTTTTAAGAGATGTCTATATGTATTCGGGCATTGGCGGAATCGGCGGTACAGACGGTGTCAACTCGATTGCAGACGGCAGTTATATGTTCCGGCTGGATATCGGGGAAGGGAATTAGAAAGCAAAAAGGAGAAACATTGTGAGAGAGCAGTTTCATACAGAATGGGAAAGAGCCATAAAAAATAAAATGATGTGGATTGCGGTTTTTATAGGCTGTCTGCTTGCCATAGCACAGACGGTATTTGAAGTTTATCCGTATGCCAGAAATCCGTTGATGTTTTACAGAGGCAGTGACGGACAACCGGCAAGCCTTTTTATGTACTGGTTCGGATTAAATTCGGGCAGTCCGTACAAAGTGACTTTTTTAACGATTTTTCCGGTGCTGGCAATGATGCCGCATGCACTGTCGTATCATCTGGACCGGAAAGGCGGTTATATTAAAAATGTGTATACCAGAACGAAAAAAATCAATTATCTGACGGCAAAGTATCTGGCTGTTTTTTTAAGCGGCGGTCTGACGGTGCTGTTTCCGTATCTTGTCAGCCTGCCGGTTACCGCCTGTATGCTTCCGGCATTGACACCAATCCGGAACGGACAGTATCTTTCGGCAACAGAGCTGTTTTCATCGATATTTTATACCAAACCGTTTGCCTACATCGCCATTTATATGGTGATTACATTTTTTTACGGCGGAATTTTTGCGACAACGGCTCTGGCGGCGGCAAGCATTGTAGATAATATATTTCTGCTGGGAATGGTTCCTTTTTTAATATGGTATGGTTTTACAACGGCATCAAATTTTGTGGGAAGAAAGTCGGGAATTACGGTGGATCTCATCTGGCTGCTGGATATGAGCCACGGCGCGATACTGCATAAGGAAACCGTTTTTGTGACCGGAGCGGTTGTCGGCGTGATTACGGCGATTATATATTTTGTAAACGGGGTGAAACAAGATGCATTATAAAAGGAAACAAATTTCAAAAAAGAAAATGATGATCAGAAGCGTGGCAGTGCTTGCGTGTCTTATAACAGCGGCGGTTATGGGATATTTTATCCGGGATATTAACAGGCGTTTTCCAAACCCTTCGGTCTGTGAGCAGTATACAAAGGATTCACCCGCAATGCTTGACGGTCTGGAGATTACACCGCTTTCGACACACATTTATTCTTATGATGAATATCGTGAGCGGTATCCCGATTCGCTCGATGCGGGAGAACATGCTAAGGACTGGAAGGTGATTGTGTATAAGCTGGCATTTCGCAATACGACAGAGAAGGAACTGCGTTTTGAGGCGGATTCATTTTTAGCCGTTGCACAAAACAGCGGATTTCACAACGGTGTGTCACAGGAGAACCGAAAGAGAAATCAGACGATACAGCCCGGAGAGGTGCAGGAGATCGAATTGTCGTGTACTGTAACGGAGATTCTTATCGGGAAAAAGTGGTTTCAAAAATTAGAGGAGGAGACGTACACGCTGGTTTACTGGTGGTATCCGGTACAAAAAGAACTGGTGTTTACCAATGAATAAAAAAGCTTTACAGGGGAATTCAGGGGAAATGTGTCAGCGGAGCGTGTCTAAAAAAATGGGGAAAGGGGAGAAGAAATTTTGAAAAAATTTGTCAACGGCTGGCTGGATACCGGACTTTTGTGGTTTTCGGCAGTGCTTATTCCGGTCTGGCTTATGGTTATTTTTAAAACGGCGATGTCGGAGCCGGACGTGGTGTACTGCATGAGTGATATATACGGCTATGCACATGAAAAGGGATTAATTATTTTTTTATTGTTGTCCCAGCTTTTTATTATCAACCATATTAAATATGAAATGCGTGCGGCGGTGCTGGTGCGTAAAAAAAGCATGAAAAGTTTTTGGATTTCGCTGTGTAAAAAGATTTTTTTACAGGCGGGACTGTTTGTACTGTATGTGTTTGTACTGGTAACGGCATACGGCGTGACACATTTCCAGTGGAAATGCAACTGGCGGGAGCTAAACAGCAATGCGTATGCACAAATGCAGCGTCCGGTGGAATTTGAAGTGGCGGCGTGGCAGACGGCAGGCATTTTTCTGATTGTGCTGTTTGCGGAAATTACCGTTATGGCTATGATGATTGTCCTGCTTTGGTGGAAGCTGTCCCAGCCGGTCTACGGTTATGCGGTAATGATGGTGCTGTTTACACTGGAAAAGCGGATGACACCGGCACCGGTCAATATCTTTTTCCTGCGCATGTGTTTTCCTTGCACAAGGCTCTATTATCAGGGGATTCGTGCGGGCGATGAGATACTTTTTCCGCTGTGCTGTGTGGCGGCGGCATTTGTACTGGGACTGTTTTTGATGCGAAGAAAAAATATGTTAAAGAAAGAGGCAGATTAATGAAACAGCAGATTAGGGCGGAATTAAAGCAGGGAATTGTCAGGCGGTGGTATCTGTACATTCTGCCGTTTGCGCTGGGAGCGGTCAGCACGGCAGTATTTTTAAACCGGTATGCGCTGTTGGAAGCATGGACAGGAGAGCTGCGTGCAGCATCATTTGGGGACTGCTTCGCTTACATTTTCCGCGGTATGCAGGAGTATATTCCGAATCAGCACCAGCCGTTTGAAGTGCCGGTATTATTTTTACTGATAAATATTCTGCTTGCGGTGCTGATTGGCGGTTATGCGGCCGGAGAGCTGCACGGAACGGGGCTGAATAAGCTGGTGCGCTGTCGAAGAAGGTCCGATTGGTGGATTTGCAAATGTATCTGGAATGTGATAAGTGTCCTTGGATATTATGCGGCATTGATTGCGGGAGCGGTTACGGCGGCGTTTGTTGCTTCGGTAAAACCGGGCGGTGCGGCATTTTTTTCAGGGATAGCACCGCACAAAGAGGTGGTTGTAAAACTGCTTTTTTGTGAAATTCCTGACAAACTAAATGACAAAATGCTCTGCTGTATGGTATTTGTGCTTCCGGTGCTGACTTCCATGGCGGTATCGCTTTTTCAGATGACAATCGAATTGATCCTACAGCCGTGGGTCAGTTTCATGGTACTTATGGCAAACTGTGTATTTTCCGCATTTTTTATGAAAGGGTGCTGGCTGGGGAATTATATGATGCTCTACCGTATGAAACCGGTCAATGCAAACGGTGTGGACTGGCAGACTGGCATTTTGATAAATCTTTTAGTCATAGCCGCAAGCATAACGGCGGGGGTATTTCTTTTTGGCAGATATGACGTACTAAACAAAAACAGCATGAATAAGTAATGACGGTGAATTTTAACCGGGCAAAGGAGTGGGAGAAAAATGAATACAATCGAAATCAAAAATCTGAATAAAAAAATTAAAGGGGCAGAGGTTTTAAAAGATATTAATTTACATCTGGAGGGCGGAAAGGTTTATGGATTAAAGGGAAAGAACGGTTCGGGAAAGACAATGCTTATGCGTGCCGTCTGTGGACTGATTCTGCCGACCGGCGGAAGCATTACCATTAACGGGGAACAGCTTGGAAAGCAGATTTCATTCCCGAGAAGTGTCGGGATTCTGATTGAAAATCCTTCGTTTATTCCGGGGTATACGGGACTTAAAAATCTTTCGGTGCTTGCCGCAATCCAGAAGCGTGTCGGGGAAGATGAAATCCGGGGAACGCTTGAAAAGATTGGCTTAGACCCGGACGATAAGCGCACCTACAGAAAATACTCGCTCGGCATGAAACAGCGGCTCGGCATTGCTGCCGCCGTCATGGAAAATCCGGATATCGTCATCTTGGATGAGCCGATTAATGCCTTAGATGAAAGTGGTGCCAAACAGGTGCGCACGATTCTAAAGGAACAGAAAGAGCGCGGCGCCGTCTGTATCATTGCCTGTCACGATTCCGAGGAATTAAACTTCTTATCCGATGAAATCATCGAAATCGCCGAAGGACGAATTGTACCGCAGGCGTCACAAAGCTGCCATTAGCGTAGCAGTCTGATTATAGCTTCATAAATCCCGACATCATGCATGCGCCTTTTGCGCCTGCTTCTAAAACACCCGGAAGTCTGTCCGGTGTCATGCCGCCAATGGCATACACGGGCAGACAGGTGTTGTCACAGACTTCTTTTAAAAAGGCAAGTCCGCGTCCGGCAAGTCCTGCCTTACATTCTGTTTCATAAATATTTCCTGCAAATACATAGTCTGCACCAAGCTTTTCAGCAAGGCGGACATCGTCGACAGAGTGTACCGAAGTGCCAATCTGTGCAAAATCCGATAAAAGTCCCGCTTTGCGGTATGTTTCAAGCTGTGACAGCGACAGCTGGATATACGGGTGATTTAACCGGTGTGCCGATTCAAGAAAGGAATGTAAAATCAGTTTCTTATTATAATGCGTACAAAGTGTGATACAGTCTTTGGCAAGTGCTTCATAAACTGTTTCTTCTAAATCCTTTTCCCGCAGTACAATGGCGGATACATTTGTTGCCGCGATTATTTCCACCTGCGCTAAAAAGCGGTGATAGGATACACTGCCCGGAATGAAATCCAGGGTGTCGGAATCCGGCGGTAGCAGATGGTGGTTGGTAATGGCGATAAAAGCACTGTAATCAGTCATGGACAGCTCCTTTCGAAAGCGGTTTTTGGGTTCTTTAAAAATACTACGTTGCGTAAAGCTATGGAATATGATACCATAGCAATAATGAGTTCTCAAGTTTGTACGTGAAAAATCGGTTAGAAAGTACAGGATGACAGAAGCCCTGTAACCGCATAGAATGAAAGTGCGGTATAAAATCCGGCATAGAGGGGAGGAAATCTGTCAGGAGAAAGCCGCATTTTCGTCAGATGATATTTTGAGAATCAAATAAATAACAGCGAAAATGTCTTTAGCGGCAGAATCGCACAGAAATGGAGCAGATATGGAATATACAATATTTCAGTACATTTATTTTTTCTTCCTATATTCATTTATCGGATGGGTATTTGAAGAAGTGCTGGCGGCATTTAAGTACGGCAGATTTGTCAACCGCGGGTTTGTCAACGGACCGCTCTGCATGAAATACGGCTTTTGCATGATTGTGATTTTAACCGATGTCAGTGATTTGATGGATAATCCTTTTTTACAGTTTGTCATGTGTTTTGTGATTATCACGGTCATTCAGTATGTGGCGGCGGCACTTGTACGCAAAATCACAGGACACCGCCTTTGGGACTATTCGGGACATAAGTGGAATTTAAACGGCTATGTAAGTGTCCGGACATCACTGTTCTGGTCGGTGACTGCCATGCTTTGTATCTGGCTGGTGCATCCGTTTTTATACATTTTATATGAACTGCTTCCGTTGCGGGTGCTGAAGGTGCTTGAAGTGGTACTGCTGGTTTTGTTTGTGGTGGACGTTTTAGTGACGGCGGCGACCATGCTCAAGTGGAAAATACAGGGCAATGTTTATGATACGGTGGCGGCAGGACTTGAAAAGACCAAACAGAGTATCGGGGAAAAACTCATTTTCATGATTCAGAAAAGAATGTACCGCGCTTTTCCGGAAATGGAACATCAGGAAAAGTCCGAAGCAGACGGTTTTGGAAAGCCGGTAAACAGAGTGTTTGCAAAGGGCTTGTGCTTTGATAAGCTGTTTTGGATATTCTTTATCAGTGCGCTGGTCGGGGACTGGATTGAAACGGTGTTTGTGTGGGCGACTTCCGGGGTGCTTATGAGCCGAAGCAGTCTTTTATACGGAACATTCAGCATTGTGTGGGGACTTGGCGGCGCGATTGCGACAGGTCTTTTGTATTCCCTGCAGAAAAGAAATGACCGTTATATTTTTATCGCAGGATTTTTCATGGGTGGTGTGTATGAATACAGCTGCAGCGTGTTTACGGAAATGGTGTTTGGAACGACGTTCTGGGATTACAGCCATATGCCGTTTAATATCAACGGGCGGATTAATCTGCTGTTCTGCTTTTTCTGGGGTGTGCTTGCCATTGTGTGGTTAAAGCTTTTGTACCCGGCAGTCAGCAGGGTGATTGAAAAGATTCCGCCGGTAGCGGGAAAAGTACTTACGTATATTTTAGTATTTGCAATGGCGCTGGATATGCTGATTTCGTCCGTGGCATTAATGCGCTATGTAGACAGAAAGCAGCAGGCCGGCGCGGATACGGCAGTGGAGCAGTTTTTGGACCACACCTATCCGGACAGTTTTATTGAGTGGGTATATCCGAATATGAAAATAACGGATTAAAGAAATGGAGGAAGTGTATGTTAGAAGTAAAGGGGCTGAAAAAGACATTTAAAATGTCGAAAAAGCAGCAGAAAATCGAAAAGACAAAAGAAAAAATCAAAGTGGCGGTAGCAGACGTTTCATTTGATGCGCGTCCGGGAGAAATCCTTGGAATCCTTGGCGCAAACGGCGCCGGAAAAACCACAACGCTCAGAATTTTAGCATCAGTTATTAAGGCTGATGAAGGTCAGGTGTGTTTAGACGGTGCGGACATTACAGGCAATCTTATGGATTACCGCAGACATATCGGATTTTTAACGAGTGAATTAAAGCTTGAGGATTACTTTACACCGAATTATCTGTTTGACTACTTTTCAAAGCTGTACGGTGTCGGGGAAGAACAGGCAGCACAGCGTAAAAAAGAGCTGTTTGAAAAATTCGGTATTGATAAATTTGCAGAGGTTAAGGTTGCCGATATGTCAACCGGTATGAAACAGAAGATTTCACTGGTCATTTCCATTGTACATAACCCGGATATTATTATCTTTGATGAACCGACCAACGGACTCGATGTTATTACGGAACGGATTGTGGTGAACTTCTTAAAGGAGCTGCGCGAACAGGGCAAATGCATTATTATTTCCAGCCACATTTTCAGCCTGATTGAAAAAATTTGTGACCGTGTGGTCATTATTATCCGTGGCAAATCCGTGTGCTGTGATACGCTGGAAAATGTTATGGCGGGACAGCCGTTAGAAGACCGGTTCTTTGAACTGTATGAAAATATGGAGGGTAAGGCAGATGAATAATATTTTTACAATCATGAAAAAGGAACTGTTCCGGTATCTTTCGGATAGGCGTATGCTTCTGACAACGATTCTCCTGCCGGGACTGATGATTTATATTGTGTATTCGATTATGGGGCAGGCGATGTCGAGCCAGTTTGAGGTCAAAGATGATTATAAGACATCGGTATTTATGCTGGATACGCCGCAGAGCTTAAAGCCGGTATTTGACAGCTTGAATCTGGATTACCGGGATGCGGATAAATCTATGGACGAGATGAAAATGCAGGTGGAAAATCAGGACTGTGATTTGATTGTCGTATTTCCGAAGGATTTTGAACAGGCAGTGGCAGCTTACGACAGCATGACGGCACAGACACCGGCACCGCAGGTTGAAATTTATTATAATTCCTCAAAGACCGAATCGGCAAGCGGTTACAGCATGATCACAGAGGTTTTAAACCAGTACGAAAGCAGCATGATTAACAAGTTTGATATTAACGCAAATGCAGATGGCGGGTATGACCTGGCATCGGATAAGGACATTACGGGAAAAATCTTCTCCATGCTGTTCCCAATGCTTCTGATGACGTTTATTTTCAGTGCATGTACGTCCCTCGCACCAGAGTCGATTTCAGGGGAAAAGGAGCGCGGCACGCTTACCACATTGCTTGTAACACCGGTACGCCGCTCTGAAATTGCGATTGGAAAGATTCTTGCCCTTAGTATCCTTGCACTGCTGAGCGGTCTGTCAAGCTTTACGGGAACGGCATTGTCCCTGCCGAAGCTTATGGCAATGAGCGGTGACGACGTAGGGGTGAATGTTAATGTCTATCATGTACAGGACTATGCACTGCTGTTAATGATTGTGCTGTGTTCGGTACTGCTGATTATTTCATTGATTTCAGTCGTATCTGCATATGCAAAAAATGTGAAAGAAGCGGGGACATATGTATCGCCGTTAATGATAATTATAATGATTGTGTCAATCAGTACGATGTTTGGAAACGGAACGCCGCAGGAAAATTACTGGTATCTGATTCCGATTTACAACAGCGTGCAGTGCATGAGCAGTGTCTTTTTATTCTCGGTCAATGCCGTGCATGTAATGATTACCTTTGTATCCAATCTGGTTTATGCGGGAATTTTCGTATGGGTACTGACAAGAATGTTTAACAGCGAAAAGATTATGTTTTCTAAGTAAAAATAAAATGCAGGAAAACGCAAGGAGGTTGTAAAGCTTTGCGTTTTCCTGCATTTTTTATAATTTTTTATAAGTTTAGCTGTTCCGGCTTAAAGTGGGCGGGACCAGCGGCCGGAAGCGCCACACGGAAGCACCAGTCCGTTAGAGGATACCGGAAGTCGGACCTCCTGTGAATCGACCTGTCCGTCAAATGCCTTTAATTCCGTAGAAAGCATATAGGAAAGCACAGCAGGCTGTAAGCCGGTGGTGTAAGAGTTGATCAGGAAAAACAGCGGGTCATCGGATAACAGCTGTGCGCACAGTTGAATCAGCGGATAAACGGATTCTTCAATTTTCCAGATTTCACCCTTCGGACCTCTGCCGTAGGATGGCGGGTCCATGATAATACCGTCGTAGTGGTTGCCGCGGCGGATTTCACGCTGGACAAATTTAACGCAGTCATCGACAATCCAGCGGATTGGCTTGTCAATCAGTCCGGAGGATGTCGCATTTTCCTTTGCCCATGCAACCATGCCCTTGGAGGCATCTACGTGTGTAACATTAGCGCCTGCCTTGGCTGCACTCAGCGTTGCACCACCGGTATAAGCGAAGAGGTTCAGTACTTTGATTGGTCTGCCCGCATTACGGATCAGTTCAGAGAACCAGTCCCAGTTCACAGCCTGCTCCGGGAACAGACCGGTATGCTTGAAGCTGAAGGGCTTCAGATGGAAGGTCAGAGGATCAGCCTTACCGGAGGCTTCCTTCTGAAAAGGCAGGGTGTAATGGATCGCCCATTCATCCGGCAGATGGAAGAACTCCCATTCTCCGCCGCCCTTGGCACTTCTGTGGTAATGACCGTTTTTCTGCTTCCAGCCCTTATGATCGTGGGGCGTCTTCCAGATGACCTGGGGATCCGGACGCACCAGAATATAATCTCCCCAACGCTCTAACTTTTCTCCGCTGGACGTATCCAGCACTTCGTAATCTTTCCAATGATCTGCAATCCACATATAGAAACCTTTCTGTGTGTATACTTTGTAACTAACTTTTATAGGACATAATAATAGAATATAATACCGGAAAGACTTTTTCAAGGAATACTTGCTATTGAACCGCATTGAGCCATTTAAAGTCCTCTTCGGTCGATTCATGACATATTTGGGTCGATTCATGCAGCCCCTGGTTCCGCTGAGAGAAAGTGTGGTACGTTATCTTTAAGATAATGGGTATCACTATGCCCAGCGGAAAGAGGTAAAACGGTATGAAAAAACGAGTATTGAGCATGTTACTGGCATTTATTCTCTGCTTCTCAACACTGCCCATGACAGCATTCGCACAGGAGGCTGATGCGGTGACAGAGCAGGAGGAACAGCAGGAAGCATATGAAGTGGCTGCCTCAAGAACAAATTCCATGTTCCAGAAATTGAATGGAGTGTATAAGCAGGCGTGCCCCTATGAATATCTTGCAAAGGACGGAGTGATTGAATATAATGGGATAGTGTTCGCATGCGATACAGAGAATAATGCCATATCTCTTGGTGATGTATCGGATAAGAGTAAGGTCATCACTGTAAGACTTAGTGGAGGCGGTACTTTGTATG
>ERZ779902.1084-NODE-1084-length-10584-cov-1.691139_pt1 | contig 10584 bp, 15 predicted proteins | sample MGYA00511350_ERZ779902 | MGnify/ENA primary metagenome ERZ779902 (study PRJEB29588, sample SAMEA2146908) | human gut metagenome | biome: human gut; feature: human-associated habitat; material: faeces | place: Denmark | collected 2008/2010 ...
AAAAAAACTTGAAAAATTATATTATAATTTGAAAAATGATAAGGAGAAAGAATAAGTTGATTAAAATTGCACATTGTATGAGTTCATTATCAGGAGGAGTAGGAAAAATGATAATGAATTATTTTGACAATATGGAAAATAATGATTATGAGATACATGTGATTACCCAGGATATTGCATCAAAAGAATATTTAGCAATGTATGAAAAAAGAGGATATATTATACATGTTGTGCCTTCAAAAAAAGAAGGATTAATGAAAAATTTTATAGAATTAAAGAATATTATGAAAAAAGAAAAATTTGATATCGTACATGCACATATGACGGTGACAAATTTGTTTCCTCTAATGGCTGCTAAATACGCAGGAACAAATATAAGAATTAGTCATTCACATTTAGCTGAAAAATGGAACATTGTAGAAAAAAGTGTAGCATTATTAACAAAATTAGTTGCAACAGATTATATTGCTTGTGGTGAAGAAGCAGGGATTGCATTGTTTGGAAAGAGTAGATTTTTAATTTTGCATAATGCAATAAATGTTGAAAAATTCAAATTTAATCAAGATATAAGAAATGAACAGCGTAATATATTGAAGATAGATAATGAAAAAATTTTGTGTCATGTAGGAAGATTTACAGAACAAAAAGATCATATGTTTCTTATCGAGATATTTAAGATGTGCTTGGAGAAAAATGAAAATATAAAGCTTTTATTAATAGGAGAAGGTGAACTAGAAAAAAATATAAAGGCGATTGTAAGAGAAGAAAAATTAGAGAATAAAGTGATTTTTTTGGGTATGATTGATGATGTTGAAAATAAATTACAGATTGCGGATGTTTTTTTATTGCCTTCAAAATTCGAAGGACTTAGTATAGCAGCAATAGAAGCGCAAGCTTCTGGATTACCATGTATAATATCAACCAATGTTGATGTCAAAACTAAGATTAATAAGAATGTTCGATTAATAGATAAGAACAACAAACAGAAATGGGTTGATGAAATTTTTAATGCATTAAAAGAACAAAGGTATTGTTCTCAGGATGAAATTATTGCTGCTGGATATGATATTAAAACAGAAGCTATAAAATTAGATAAATTTTATAAAAATAAAATTATAAAGTTAAGAAATAGTAGGTAGCGAGGAAAATAAAGTGTTAATTTATATATTAGTGTTTTTTTCTACATATTTTTTTATGAAATTAGCAGAAAAAAAAGATGGAAATAGAAAAAAAATAATATTATTAATAGCGATTCTTTTGCCAAGTATTCTTGCAGGAGTAAGAGATTATAGTGTTGGTTCAGATACTAGTGGATATGTATTAAATTGGTTTTATAATGCAGTTCATATGCGAGATATAAAAGTTTATTTATTAAATGCAGTTGTTAGTGATATTGCTTTCTTATATGCTTTGCTTAATTATATTGTGGCATCGTTTACATCTAACCCACATTGGTTTTTGTTTGTATTTTATTTTATTGAAATGCTTATATTGTTTAAAGCAGTGTATGATAATAAGGATATAATTGATCCTGGATTAGCTATATTAACTTACTTCTTTATGTTTTATAATCTGTCATTAAACGCTGCAAGACAAAGTATGGCATTAGTAATTGTGCTTTATAGCTTTAAGTATATAAGGCAGAAAAAATTATTACATTTTTTAATAAACTTTTTATAAATTTTTTCAAAATATTTTCAAAAAAATCTTTTAATAAAATTACATTGTTATCTACTAAAAAATCAAATACAATTTGTCTATAATAGCTACGATTTAAAAAAGATTCAACATAATCTTTTCCTGTCAATTCATTATATTTTTTTATGCTATTTAGTAGTCTATCTTTTTCATTTTTACAATTTAGTAGGAATTTATCTAGTATCTCTTCATATTTATCTTCTTCCATTTTTTTTGATACAATATCCCATTTTTCATCTAAAATATCAAAAGAATATAAGTTTTCACCTAATTCTTGATACAATTCTGTAAATGTTATAGGATTTGTTAAATTTATCTCATATTTTATGGCATCTTTTATTCCTGAATATCCATAACATTTAATATCAAATTTATCGTATCTACACAATATCCCTCGAATAAAATTATATACATTATTTTCGTACGATTTCTCATTGTTTATATATACTTTACATAGATTGATTGCTATTTTTTCTTCAACTATTGAATATCCTAATTTGACAGTTTTTGGAACAGGATGATAATACAGCATAAAATAGTTTAGATATGCTATATCCTCTTCACTATATCCATTATTTAATAGTTCTTTATATGTAGTAGTATCTTCTTTTTGAAATCCTGTAGGTAATTTGATTAGTGCTTTTAATATTGATATGTCTTTTTTTCTGTCCTTGTATATTAATGGATATATATTTTTCACTAACCATGATAATATTCCTATATTTCCTATTACTTCCATATTTCTATCTTTTGCTAATAATCTTATTATTTGTTCTTTCTTATGATCAAAAAATTCATTAACTCTATCAGAAAAGATCGATAACACAAAAATTATTTCTTCTGTATTTGAATAATCTCTATTAAACAAATCCTCTCCATATTTATCATATTTTTTGCTATCATATAAATACAAAGCACCTTTAATATATATGTCTTTTTCAGCTACACTTTTTATCCTGTTAAGAAAGTCTATTAGTTGTGTTCCCATTATCATACTATTTTCTATAATATTCTTACCATATCCTAAGGCTAAAACTATAGCTCTGATATTTTCAATATTGTTTTCCATTCTTTCTTCATATCTTTCTAATAGTTCTCCAAAGTATTGAAACTTATATTTCTCTTGAAAATTTTGACAACTAACTCTTTTGTTCCAAATACATTTATTGTCTATTTCATATAAAATATTATTTGTTCCTTTTCCTGTTCGCGTATTAGATATAAATGCAATAATTTCATTAAATAGTTCAATATTTATTAGCTTTTCATATGCTTTATATTCTATTTTTTCAATTTTTTCTAAATTCATTTTTATCTCCTATCTTTATAAATTTAACCCCATTCTTCTCCCATTGCAAAGTAGTTGTACGGTTTATATACTTCTTTTGCATTAGGATTAGGTCTCATTACAAGTACATGATCTTTATAATGCTTATAGTAGCAATCTACATAACTTCCATTACTTAATCCTATAAAATGCTTCATACCTCTTTTTATTTCTTCTTTTTTCCAAAATGTCAGTGGCTCATCTATTATTATTGGTTCAAAATATATTAATTTTATTGTATCTGATGTATCACGATACTTTTGTACTTCTATTCTTTTTACTTTTAAATTATATATTTCTTTAAAATGTTCAAATCCCTTATCCGTTCTATAAGCAGTATATAAACCGGGAATAACATACTTATATCCAGATTCATCCATCAAATCCGGTTTGCTATATTCTACTGCATATAAATAATCATATTTTATTTTCATATATTATTATCCTTTCCTATTTTTCACAATTAAAATAAAAGATGAGATAACATCCCATCTTTTATGCAACTTTTTTAAATGACTTGTATAAATTATCTTGTGAATTTAGTTTCATATATTTTTTATAATTTTCCAAGCCATATTTATTAATTTTAATTTTCTTTTCATTTTGAATATCAGTTATTAGTTCTTCAGTATTATTATAATTGTAAAATAATCTAATGAATCCTTTATCAAGCACTGTTTTTGACCCTTCATATTGTTTTATAAGGTTAAACTTATATTTGTATTTTTTCTTTCCTCTGTGATCACTAATTCTTATTCCACAACATGCTCCATAATCTAGTTTTAGATATACACTTTTGGTTGTCCTAGCATAATACTTATGAACTAAAAAGCCTCTCTCTATTAAACTTTTTATTAACTTATTTGATACTTCTATTTCTTGTCTTCTTTTCAATAAGCAATTCCCCCTTTAAGCTATTTTTATATTCTTTTCGTTTTCTTTTAATTCACTACCAATATCATTTTCATTTAATGCCACTCTAAATTCAACTTTTATATTTTGTCTTTCTAATGACTTTACAGTATTTTCATACATTAAAGTACTTGTATGTAAAATTGTATATTTGTCTGCATATAAAAATACTTCTGATGCATTCATTCTTTGAACAATACTCAATATTAAATCTTTATCAATATTATTAGGAATACCTATAACTGTTTTATTTGTATTATTAAATAGCTTATGTGCTAATATCATTTCTGTAGCAATAATAATACTTGTACTATTATCTGAATTATACATATCAATCCAATTAACTGTATTATCTTTTAATATCATAGGCCAATTACTTGCTTTTGTTCCATTATATTCATTATTGCTACTAAACCATATATTTTCTGTATCTAGCCTATATTCATTATCTAATAAGATTCTTAAACCTTGAATTTTATTATTCAGAGTAACTGGAATGAATATTCCTTTGTGCGATTTATATGTCCATTTGAAATCGGTATCCTGGAAAAATCCAGGAATACCATCTAACTTTAAACCTTGTTCTTGTAATTTCATACATATTTCTTTTTTCTTATTGTTATTATTTTCTATACTTTTAAATTGATTTTCCTTAATATAATCATCTGTAAAATTCATTTCTTTTAACTTTTTATAATGTAAATCATTCAAATTTTGCATTTCCAAAAAATTTCTATAAACTATATCTCTGTAGTATTCATCTTTTACAGGATTATTATAGGTATATGGTATATTATCTAATACTGGTGTTTCTTTTAGTAATCTTTTAAAAGCTTCTTTTGTAGAAATATATTTCAAATTTGCATATAAATCTATTGAACTACCACTTAATCCACACTTTTCACACATATATACATTTTTTATAGTATTAATTTTTAAGTAACCATTTTTTTCTTTTGAACTTTGGCAGAACGGACAAATAGCATAAATATTCCATCCTTTCGTACATGTTTTCTTGAGGTGTAATTGATTCACGACATTAGTTATATTTATATACTCATACACATTATTATTTTGCATATGTATTCTCCTCTCTTTTGTTTAATCTGATAGCATATCATATACTTCTTGTGTTTCATACCTTAAAATAATTTTTCCATAGTCAATTCCGTTATACATTGGTCCTAAGTATCCTTCTACCGTTGGCTGATTATCTAATTCTTTTCTATGTACTGCTATTCCCTTTTTTCTTTCCTCACTATAGTCTTTAGTCAATTCATTAGATATTTCATTTATTTCTTCTCTTGTCAATATCCTATTGTTTAATTTACCACCAACAAATTCATATAAATATTCTATAGGATTGTATAAATTATAAATCCAGTTTTCCAAATCTTCTATAAATAGTCCAGTTTCAATTTTTTTACTATTTTCGATAATATTTATTTGACAGCACGAAATGATTTCTATTTCAAAACATCTATTTATTTTTTTATCTTTTAATATTATAATGCTACCTTTATTTTTATCTTCATTTCCTAGAATCCTTACTACAACATTATTAGATTTTAATTTTTCATTTATTTCACTTTCTAATTCTTGAATCTTTTCTATCAATTTTATTTTCTCCTCTCTATGCAGCCATTAAATTTTCCATATCATCTTCATAAAATGGCGTATATAATCTCATTAATTCTTTATTTGTTTTTTCATCTACTAATATTACTACTGCTCCTATTTCAAAAAAATATAATTGAATATAAGTCATAAAAACATTGATTATATCTGTATCAATGGCTGTTACTTCTAAATCAAATTTGTAATCTAATTTAAACATTTTTAATGTACTAGCATAAGCAAGTATCATTGCACCACTTCCGCAATTCATTTCTATCATTTTCCCATTATTAGCTTTTTTGTTTATATTAATAACACCTTGTAACTTTTTTCCTACTTCTTGTATTGGATTATTATTAATTAATTTCAAATAACTCTGATTAGTAATTTTTTGATATATTTCTCCCAATATGTCATAAGGATTTTTTTCATGACAAAATAATCTAGTTAGTTCTATTGATAATGCATAAAAATTAGATTGTTCTTCTTTTTCATAATTTTGAAATATCTTTTCATACATATTGCTATTTTTTTGACTATAAGATACTTTATTACTTAAAGTTATTGCAAATAAAGATACAAAATCCTTGAAAACTTTTTCTGGTGAATATTTATCTTTATTGAAATTTAATAATTTTATAAACACTTCATATTTATTATCCATTTAAAATTCCTTTCCAATAATAAAAGTGGATATATTTCAATCCACTTTTATATTTAATATTCAATTATTTTTTACCTCAAAATGGCAAGTCATCACTACTTGTTATTTCAAAGTCTGAACTTGTATTGTTGTTTGCAAACACATCACCATATTGACTAAAAGCATCCTCTTTTTTGCTATCTGCAAAATATACTTCTTCTGCTATTACTTCAGTAGCATAATGTTTTTGTCCTTGCTCATCATCCCAATTCCTAGTTTGTATCCTTCCAACGATTCCAACCTGTTGGCCTTTCTTAAAATATTTACTACAAAATTCTCCTGTTTTAGCCCAAGCTATAATTGGAATAAAATCAGCTTGTCTTTCTTCATTTTCTCTTACGAATCTTCTATTTACTGCCAAACTAAAATTAACAACTATCGTGTTGTTAGTTTGTGTATATCTAGTTTCTGGATCTTTTGTTAGTCTTCCTATTAAACATACTTTATTCATTTTTTATCATTCCTTTCTATGCTATTAATTTTATTTCTTCCATTACTATGCTGCCAATTCTTTCTTCTTGCTCTGTTTCTTCCTTATACAAATCAACCCAATTGTTATTTTTAAATGGATTTCTTTTGTTTCTTATATCTTCATCAATATATAAATGACTTGATTTTGCTTGGTTCATTAGTTCTTTTGCTTTTTTAACTGCTTTTCTCTTATTCTTATATCCACATTCTATAAATAATGCATCATCTTCACCATTTTCAAAATCAGCATAAAATTTTTGATATACTATGTAAATTACCATGTTATCCTCTTTTCTTTATAATTTTATTATTAAAAATTTAATTACTTCATCAGTTATCCTATAAAATCGTTCAATTTCTCTTATTGCAAATTCTCTCATCTTTTCTTCCACTTGAAATTGATACACTAAATAATGTCCTTCATTATTTTTCCTTATTTCATAAGCTAATTTCTTTATTCCTAAATCATCTTTTTTAGTTATTTCAGCAAAATTTCTTATATTATTTTCTATTTTTAAGATAACTTTGGAAGTTTCCTCTTTGCTTAAATCTGTTTTTATAATTATTACATTTTCATATTCATTCATTTTATAAATTCCTCCTCAAAAATAAAAAGCTATCTTATTGATAACTTTAAAATTTATGCTGCTAATGGTATTTCATAGCAACCTTGTTCTTCAATTTCCTTTTTTATTGATTTTTCTCTTCTGTCTAACACATCTTCATAATCATATAAAATTTCTAATTTGTTATATTTGATTACTAATGATATTATTAATTGAGTATTTGGTATTTCTTGAATATCTGTAGTGGATTCCGCATCATCAAAGAATATTGGAGCATTTATACCAGAAATATTATTAAATACATTCGATATTTCTAAACAAGCTCTTGCTTGTTGCGATTTGGATAGTTTTTTATAATCTCTTCCCTCATATTGTATATTACAGCACTCCACTATCTCTCCTGTTGTTTTTACTACTTTACTAAATTCAATATCAACCTTATTTAAATACTTCTTAATTCGTTCTTTTTGTGCTTCAATTACTAATATTTTTAATTTATTAGCAATTTTCTTTTGCATTTTATTAAGTTCCAATTTTTCTAGTATTTCTTTTTGTGCTTTTTCACAAATATTTAGTACTTCTTTTGCCTCTTGTACTCTTTTACTTTTTATTTGAACTTCTTGATTATGAAATAAAATATCATTTTTTTCTTTTAGCAAATTATCTATTTTTTCTTTTATATTATCTCTTTCTGTCTGTAATTCTTTCATATCATAAGTACTTAATTTTTCATAAAGAGCTTGTTTTTCTTTCTTTTCTTCAGCTAATTTTTTTGCAGTTTCCTTTAATTCATTTGCTTTTTCTTGGAATCTATTCATTTCCTTTTGAAAAAATTGTTTTAAATGCTCTCCTGCTTCATTATCTTTTATTTCTTGTCTACAAGATGGACATATTGGATGCTCATTTTCAACTTGTTTTAGCTTTTTGTTTTCTCTATTATATTGTTCTGAAATTTTTTCTAAATCTTCTTTAATAATCTCTTGTAGCCTTCTATTTATTCCCTCTATGTTTCTCTTTAAATCTTCCAAATTAGAATTATCGAAATTCATTGATATACTTTCATATTTTTCTTGTAAATCTTTTAACTCCTGTTCTCTTGTAAATTCCAATAAACATCCTTCTTGCTCTAATGCTATACTTCTCAATGTCTCAATCTTTCCGATATTTTTATTGTATTCTTTTCCTAATCTATCTATATCAGCATTTCGAGCATCTGTATAACTACTTAAATTTTCTATTGGTTCTTTTATTACCTGTTGCTCATATTCATTTAGTAATTCAAATGTTTCTTCGGAGTCAATAATAGGTAATATATTTCTAACCAAATCCTTTTGTTCTTTTGGTTCTAAAGTCCAAAAATAATACGGATTATGTGCTACTAAAAATATATCTTTATTTTTATAGAATTGAGCTAAATTTTCTTGTTTTATTTCTTTGCCATCTAAAGTTAAGTGTATTTCTTTACCTTTATCTCTAATAAGTCTATGTTCTATACCAAAATTGTCTACAAAAGTTATATCAACGATAACATTGCTTACTCTTTTAGTATCATTGGCAACTTGTTCTTTTTCTTTTCCATTTAAACTAGTACCTGTTAGACACCAATTAAAAAGACTTCCAACTGTTGTTTTCCTTTGAAAATTTGCTCCTACAATATATGTTTTATTTTCGTTAAATTCAATATTAAATCCATCTGGCAAATCTTTGTACCCAACTACATTATTAATACTTTTTATATACATTTTTTCAAACCTTTCTATCCAGCTTTTTCACCTAATGAAAATATATTATCAAAATCGTTAATATCTGGATCACCTAATATTTTATCTATACTATTTTCATCTAAACTTTCTTCAGCATCTACATTTTCAGTAACAGTATCATTGTTATTGCTTTCTTCATTATTTGTTGTGTATTTGTCTTTTTCAGCATCATCTATCGTTGGAATTGCAAATGTTTGTGTTATAGCATACTTATAAGCACCACTTAGTGCCTTATATACAGCCCAACCTTCTTTGTCTGCTCCTTCTCCTGGTATATTTACATCCATATAATCACATTTTCCATCTTCATTTGGTTCTGCATCATAAAATCTATATACCATGTCTATTATTACATCATTTCCTTTTTGTACAACTTGATTTAGCTTTAATGGTATCATAATAACCTTTTCTTCTATCATTGCTTCTCTTGCTCTAATTATAATACTCGCAATTGATGCATAATCAAATCCTTTTTCTTCATTGGTTTTATCTTTAATTATTGGACCAATTTTAGTCATAACATTTAATATTTTTATTGCTATCATCTTTTATCCTTTCCCTACAAATTTGTAGATTACTTTAAACTTTTAATTTTAATTTTTCTTTCTATAGAAAAAACCTCTACATTATTATCATTTTCACAAAATTCCATTGTTCTTATATCTGTTAATCTATCTTCATTTAACAAAACATATTGAAATGGTATATTTAAGTCTTTAAATTCTTTCATTGCTATTTCTAATGTTCTTATACTTTTATTGCTTACAGGCCAGAATACTGACTTCCATCCTATGATTATATAATCTTTACCATCTCTTTGAAATTTTCTGTAGATATCTAGTTTTTTGAATTTATTATTGCTAATTGGCTCTTTTTCTTTAAGTTTTGCTTGTATTAGTTCATAACCTTGTTTTGTCGTGCAAAATCTTACTTGATATTTTTCTGTTTTGTTTCTTTTTTCCCCTAGAACTCTTTCTATTGACTCTTCATTAAACCAATCTTTTTCTCCAAATACTAGCTCTACATAATAATCTTCGTAAAAATCATCTTTTCTAATAATAAAGCCTAATCTATTTTTTACCTCTCCAAAATTTTTTCCCATACCACTTATTTTAACTAATTCGCCATAGTTATATTTATTTCTCATATGTTTTATCCTTTATTTAGTTAATTCTTCTTTTAAAACATAGTAAAAACTTTTTGAATATTTTTTATTTTTAGATCTTTATATTCTTTTCTAATTTCTAATATATTTTTTCTAAATATCATAATAATCACCTTCCCAAATTTTTAATCCTTATCAGGTCCTTCATTGTCTTTTTGATTTTCTTTATCTTTTGAATCTTTATTTTTGTGTTCTATAGGGTTTAATTGCTCTCTAGATACACGTTGTTTTCTTCTATATTCTCTTGACCTATTAATGTTTACAACTTTTTCACTTTCTCCCGATGATCTTTTATTATATTCTTCATCACCTGCTTTTAATTGCTCTTCTAGGCTCTCTTCTTCGCTTCTTCTTTCTTCTCC
>ERZ779902.1086-NODE-1086-length-10579-cov-1.926169_pt1 | contig 10579 bp, 10 predicted proteins | sample MGYA00511350_ERZ779902 | MGnify/ENA primary metagenome ERZ779902 (study PRJEB29588, sample SAMEA2146908) | human gut metagenome | biome: human gut; feature: human-associated habitat; material: faeces | place: Denmark | collected 2008/2010 ...
AAATTAAAGTGTAAAAAAACCGACCGATACGCAGAGTTTCATACACCACCTTTGCTTGTGAAATCGGTTTCACAGAGTTGAACCGAGGCTTAAATTATTCAATAATCAAACAAGTAAAGACATGGAAGAAAACTTCAATCTCAACCAGCTACTTCAGAAGCCCATCGCCATGATGACGGGCGAAGAACTTTGTTTTCTTATCACCAAGAGTGTGGAAGCCAGCGAAAAGCCCACTATCCAAACAGCATCCAAAGGCAATTACTATGGTATAGAGGGGATTGCCCGTATTTTCGGATGTAGTGTCCCCACTGCCAACCGCATCAAAAAGAGCGGCATCATAGACAAGGCTATCACACAGATAGGACGAAAGATTGTGGTGGACGCAGACCTTGCGCTGTCTTTGGCAAAGGAATCAGGTGGAATCCGTATTAAAGAGCAGTAGTATGGATGGAATTTGGAAACAGCAGCTGACAACAGACAGCTACGGGAATCCTGTCCGTTCCATCAGTAACCTTAGACTCATTTTTACATCGGACGAAAATTTGAGGTTGATAAAGTACGATACCTTTTGTCAAGACGATGTATGTTTCAGCCCTTTGTTCCGAAATGTTAATGGGAATAAGGTTGATGAGGAATCAGCAGGAAAGATACAAGACTATTTGGAAAGGACATATAGACTGCGTCTGACACAGAATAAAGTCTTTGAGATACTGAAGACCACTTCTTCAGAACGAAGTTTTAATCCTGTACAGGAATTCATCACGCAAGAGACATGGGACAGACAGCCTCGTATAGCTACAACCATCATAGATTATCTCGGAGCTGAGAACAATCCGCTTGTCAGGGAACAGACAAAACTGTGGTTTGTGGCGGCTGTGGCACGTGTATTCTGTCCCGGTTGCAAGTTTGACAACGTACTGACCTTGCCCGGTCCGCAGGGTATCGGGAAAAGCACCTTTTTCAAGACCATCAGTGGAAAGTGGTTTAACGACTCGTTCTCTTTCGCCAGTGGCGATAAGGAGAAAGTAGAAACCATAACCAATGGCTGGATTATTGAAATCAGTGAGTTGAATGGTTTGAAACGGGCGAATGATGCAGAGGCAGCCAAGGCTTTTCTGAGCCGTTGCAGCGACTATATGCGTCCTGCCTACGGACATAAAGTGGTGGAGTTTATGCGACATAATGTCTTTGCGGCTACTACCAATGAGACAAACTTCCTGCAAGGAGACAATGGAAACCGCCGCTGGTGGATAATTCCAGTCAAAGGCAATGGTCATGTATCCGAATGGCTGGATACTCTACAATGCGCTGTTCCCCAACTTTGGGCAGAAGCATACGCCTATTATCGGCAAGGGATGAAACTTTACTTGACAACAGACATGGAATTTAAAGCCAACGAGATACAGGTGCAACATTCCAGCATCCTTGTTGACCCCATCATGGAAGATTTGGAGATGTTCTTGGAGCGTGAGGTACCCATGCAGTATGCAAGTTGGACCATTCCTACCCGACTGGCTTATCAAAAAGGGGCATACTCAGAGCCAAACTCAACAATGACTTCACTCAACATGGTTTGCGCCCGGCAGATTATCGAGGAAATGCCTAATGATTTGGTCAGACGCAATCCGTCCAAATACACTTCGCTATATATCAACCGCCTAATGTCAATGATTCCAAACTGGAAACGGAGCACTCAGGAGAAGGTCAAGGGCTTGCATCCTGCCTATTGCGACAAGACGGGGCGGACAAAACACCCGTGGGTGAGAGTGGGTACACCTAGTGAAAAAGCCTGTACCACATTACCAAGTGAACCGGATTTACCATTCTAAATTTCAAAATAAGGGAAAAGAAAAATATCATGTCCCTTTGTCCCTCTTTCCTTTGAAAAAGAATAAAAACAAAAAAACAGAGAAAAGAGAAAGTTACAGGATATGCTTTGGGACATGGGACAAAATAATTGAAAACATGAGAAAGGAAGAACTTATCAAACAACTGCAAGAATGTGCTCCGCTACTTGCAAATGCGGTCAGCCACATGGTAGAGTATATTCAAGACCGTTGCCCTGCGGCATATCCGAGCAAAGAACAGACCGAAGCTGTGAACGACTACCTGCACAGTGTACATGCTGATGGAGACGGTAGTCTGTCAGAAAAGAATTGCGAACACCGCCGTATCGCCTCACAGAATATCACCATTGCCGCTATCCGCATATTGGACAGCCGACAACTTGACAGGCTGCAAAACGTGCTTGACCATATCGCATACGATAGGGAGTATTATATGCCGGAGAGAGGTTGCGGAATGCACCGTTGATTTACTCTTTTGGCTGCACCATTTATAAAACACCTTCAAACAGACAGACGATGAAAACAAACTTGAATTATTGTATCGTGCTTTCGTCAGAGCAACTTTCGTATTTGGCAGGAAGCAAGTACGGCATTGACCGCATGAAGATTTTGCACCGACTTATTGAAGCGGCTGTATTGAAAGAAACAAAGTATGCCATCAAAGGTTTTTCCACGACCTTGCAAGTGGGGCAAGCCATCCTTTCTGAGGTGGATTTGTCCAGCAAGTTGGGCTATGACAAAAAGACCATATCCCGTGTGCTTGACAAGATGAACCAGTTGGGAATTGTCGCAACCACGCAGAGTAACCGAACAAGCGTCCACACGCTGAAATGTATATCAGCATGGATGCAAGAGGGCAACCGCATAGACAATCCTTTCTATGTCCGGCTGAAAGACTGACAAGATGAAAGAGAGAATGTGCCTGTTATACCAGAAGAAGGCGAACTGCTTTCCCTTTCTTCTTTCCCTTCTGTTTCAGTTCCCAGCCTGCGGCAGAGGAAGAATCTGATGAGGGTATTCCGACAGATAATATGGCATAACCATATCGGGGAAGCTATGTGTCCGAAGTTGTTGTATATAGTATTGCAAGAAGTTCCTATGTCGCACAAATTCGCTCCGCTTATTCGTACCACATAGGCATATGCCGGCAGTCGCAAGCTCCCACCGTGCTGTCCCTTTTTAATTGATGTTTTACTCATAGCATAACAGAGTATGAAGAAAAAAAAGAATACAGACAAGAAAATCACAAGGCGCACCCTGCGGCTTGAAGCCAGAGTAACGGAACAAGAATACACCCAAGTGGCGGAACTTGCTAAGCCCTGTGGTTGGTCTACGAGCGGTTATATACGGCGTACTGCTTTGGGGCAACACCCACGGCAACGGTTGACTAACCGTGAAGTGGAAGCTCTGTGCAGCCTGACGGATGCAAGGGGTGACCTTATCCGTATTGCGGCAGCTGTGAAATCCATTCAAGCGGATAAACGGGCAATCTATTTCAGCGATACCCGGTTTGTGGAGCAATGGATGAGAGCTGCTACTCAGCTTATCAATCGCTGGAGCCAGATAGAAAATTACCTTACTGAATAAATTCCCTCACCTATTATGATAGCAAAAGCCTCCACCATATCGCATGGCGCAAATGCCATAAGATATTCCGTCAACAAGGAGAAAGCAGATATAGTCAAAGCCAATCTCTTGCCCGATAATATCTCACCGGAAGCAATGTACGGACGGATGATGCTCGTACAGAGAAAGTTTGCCGAGAATATCAACAAGGGCAGACCGCTTGGCAGGAATGTAATAAGAATTGAGATTTCCCCATCCGAAGAAGAAAGCCGAGGATGGACAATGAATGATTGGGCAAGTTTGTCAAATGAGTTCATCCGTGTGTTTGATTCCATTGACCTCTCCGGCAAGACCAAACGGGCTTCCTCAAAGCAGACTAACCTCAAAGGTTCGCAATACATAGCCGCCCTGCATCGTGATTCCAAAAGTGGCATTCTCCATCTGCACATTGATGCCAACCGTGTGGACATGGAAGGCAGAATAAACGACAGCCATAAGATTGGTGAGAGGGCTGTCATGGCTGCGAATATCATCAACGAAAGACGCGGCTGGATGCAATCTGAAGAAATAGGCATACGGCATAGGCAAGAAATCTCAGTCTGTTGTATGGAGATACTTCGCAAGATGGACAAATTCAGTTGGAAACAGTATGAAGCAGAACTGACAAAACGGGGCTACAAAGTACATTTGCAAGAGAAAGAAAGTGGCGGTGTTTACGGTTATTCCATCAAACGCGGCAACTCCATTTATAAATCATCGGTGCTAGGTATAGGACGAAGCCTTACCCCATCAAAGATAGAGGCTACTTGGGCGAAACTCCATCCGCAGGAGAGGAAGTCCGAACCGACAAAACCTATTTCCCAACAAACACGGACAGCAGATATTACTCCTATTTCACAGCCTGTGATAAAGCACTACAATATAGCGACAGACGAATATCACAGTTACCATGTGGAGATACCCGAAGCGGCAGACAATATCATCCGACAGAATTGTTCTTTGGAGGAAGCACATCCATTAGCTAAACTGGAAGAAATACAGCACACGGCTCTTTTGCTCTTTGCAGGATATTTGGATGCTGCTACAAGTATGGCGACATCAAGTGGTGGTGGCTCTGATACAGGAGGTTGGGGAAGAGATAAGGACGAGGATGAACTTGAATGGGCGCGTCGTTGTGCAAGAATGGCAAACAGCATGTGTAAACGCAGAAAAGGACTTCACAGATAAATGAACCATTAAAAAGCAAGAATCATGGGAATTAGAAAATCAAACATCACTCCATCAATAAACGTTGATGATATGCTTAAGTCGGCTGAAATAAGCCATGAAATAGAGGCAGAGAAACAAGATGTCGACAAGCTACTTGTAGAAATACGTGAGGCGAAAGAGACTTTATTGAAAATCCAGCAAGACCTTCAGAATGTTATCAAAGCAGAGGATGATGTCACAGTGGCATTAAAGGCTGCTATTGATAGTTCCGACAATATCATCAACGGCATTTGCAATGCGATTGTAAAAGCAGAACGAAACACACAGTTCAAGGCTACTATAAAATCTGAGCATCTTGCTCAGCTTCAACAACTTTTAGATAAAGCTATCGAGACATGGAAGACCATGTTGGAAAATCATTGTTCCAAACAGGCAAAGATGCTAACTGAGCATGAGTTCAATATGCGCAAAATCCTCAGACGGAACGAGGGTATTTGGTTCTCTGACTTTTGGATGAAAGTCTTGGGGATATTTTTGTTCGTTTACACAGTGACATTAGTGCTGGTTGCATATTGTGTTACATGAAACATCATGTGCAATGTAACAGACTGCTACCTGAATGTGTCATGGATTATTTAGAGGATAGTTGACAGGTAATCCTGAGCCTTATCCTATGTGTACAGGCTGGGTATTGAACCCAGCCTGATATTATTTCATCAACACGGCATCATGATATAGTTCTGTTTTCGTTCTCTTTATTAGACTTTATTAATCAAGAGATTCTGGCAGTTCATCATCAAGGTCATTATCACTTTCTGTTGTTTTGGAAGCCACCAGCATATTGGTTATTTCCGTTAAGAACGCAACGTCACTAAAATAATAGTTTGGATCGTTGGCCAACTTGTCTTCAATGTAATCAAAGCCATAGTTGGCATACTCTTCCATTTTCTCCATCATCTTATCAACTACAGTTCTCAATGTAATTTCACCTTTGTCTAATGCAATGAAGTCAATATCAGTTCTTGCAATTAATGCAGCAAAAATATAGCGACGTATATTCCCATATGAGGTTCTGCCGATACGATTCTCAATATTTCCCCAATATTGGATAGCTTGACCGAATACTTTCTTCTTGTCTCTGTCTTCAATCAATGGCTTTGTCCTATTGTGATATAATCCGATAAAGAACGCGATAATGAAAATCTCATAACCTGCTCCAAAAATTTTACCACGAGCTTCCAAGAAGCTACTCACACCTTTTCCATAATCGCAGAATACATCTACGACAGTCGATTGGTAACGTCGTTCCCAAGAGGGATTACGTTTAGCCCATGATTCATATAATGATTCCATTGTCTATTTGATTTTATTGATTATCGTACGTATAGTCGCCATATTAGTCTGATCGAAGCCATCCACCTTTTTTATACGGTAAACTGAACAAGTCAGCTTGTTTATATCTTCTTCACGAACTTTACCACGAGTGATAAAATCCTTGGTCACAATTATGCACTGTTTGTCAATCTTATCAATGACGTTATAGAAATCACTTTCCTTTGAATCGCCAAATGACGATGTCGCTGCATCAAAAAACAAAGGATAATCCTCATCCCTCTTTTCTTGAGTAAAATCAGAAATAGCAAAGAGAACAGAGATATACATCACTGTTTTCTGAGAGCCAGAAGGATTGGTGATTTCTGTGCCATTGGAGCTATAGAGATGAATCTCTGTTGAATCGTTAGCAGTCTGCACTAAGCGCACTGTTCCATGGAAGTCATTTGCACTAAGTTTATCTAAATATTCATTAGCTCTTTTCTCCAACTCTGTGAGGAATCTTCGCAAATTATCCTTTTGTGCACGGAAAAAGGCCTTGTTTATTTCCTCTAGAACCTTGTGAACTTTCTTTAGAATTTTAACCTGAGAATTTGCAGGATTAAGATTATTCATCTGTTCCTTCAACTCGTCCATTTTTGATATATTGTTCTCCAATTCATCTTCCAACTGACTCAGTCTGACGGATGCTCGTTCTTTCTGTTCATACCAGCCCTTAATATCATTGAACTGACTCTCAAGGAGGCTCTCAGAAACATTACCAGCTTGAATAAGGATACGAGCCTTTTCGTCTTGCAAATCCTGAATATCCTCTTCAACGTCTTTCAACTCATTTTTTCGCAATGCGACAAGATTTAGCCAGTCGTCAATTTCTCCTGATATGCCGAAAATTTTAGATTCTTCGGGACCGCTGAGTGAAATACTGAGTGAATGTAATTCGGTAATATAGTCATTTTTAAATAAAGATTCTTCATCAATGGATTTTATTGCAGCGTCACGCTTACACTTGGCTTCAACATGCGCACGGTATTCTTCGAGACGATGAACCATAAAGTTATATGCATCAGATCCCTCAGAAGCTTCACGACCACATACTTTACAGATGTGGTCATTTATCATATCTTCCATAGTTTCTTGGTTAGGCAAATACCATGGGAGTTCTGTTGCACCATTTACCAATGCACCTTGAATTTCCTTGATAGTCTCAAGTTTTGCTTTGGCAGCGGCTTGTTGCTTGTCGAAATTCTTCTCTTGAACACGTCTTTCTTTACTAAGAGCAGCACACTTTTGTTTAAATTCCGTTAGGACATCTCCAAATGGTGCTAATATCCAATATTCGTCAAGAAGACAATGATTGTAGTCTTTCTTCTTGATTGTTGCCATGAGCTGAGTTTTCTTTGAAGTCTTAGTTTTAAGGCGTTCTTGGATATCACGATATTTTTCTGAAGTCTCTTGGTTTTGTTCAAGTTTGTTGAGATTAGATGAGAAAGTGGCGATTGCATCTTTCTTGTCCTTGATATCCTCTTTATTTTGTTGGATTTCGCCACTTAGACGCGTCATTTGCAATTCAAGAGATTTTGTCTCTTTTGAAATCTTGTCATCAGATTTCATCTCTTGTAACAAAGCCTTATTTGCCTTTTGCTCAAATGAGTCTGTATTAGCAACAAGCCCATCAAACTTATGAATATCAGAGAATTTGTCGACCAATGTCTTCAAGGAGGCTGCGTTATCGAATACGCTTAGATCAGATTCACCTTTGAACATACTAAATCTACGAATGAAAGAATCATAGCATCGTGTTATCAACTGCTTGCCATCCACAGACTCACGTTCAATTCCATTAGTCTCGTACCCATGATAAGAAGCATTACTTACACTATAGGTATCATGACCTGTCTTTACGATTGAAAAAGATTTTTCAACCATCTTCTCTCCATCATGGTCAAAAGTCATTGCCACATAAACCTCGTCATGTTCGCCAATTTCCAGCTTAGACTTTCTCATTTCCGAAACGTTGGAAAGGTTGGCACGCTCTGATGTTGTGTCAAATAGCCATTCCAAGGCCTCAAAAAAGGTGGTTTTACCATCTCCGTTGTCACCAAGAATTAGCGTGAGGCCATCAGAAAACTCAAAATGGTTATTCTCACCATAATAGCTTCTGAAGTTTTTGATATCGATTGATTTGATTCTCATACGTTACGTTTTAGATAATCGTTAATCTCTTTCCAAAGTTCTCTTTCTGTAGCTCCTTCATTTGTACGACTAATAATTTGTGCAACTGCACTGATAACACAATTGTCGGAGTCTATTGCTTGGTATATATTGCCAATGTCTTCCGCAGTGTAACCACCAAACTCCATCAGCTTATCATCAAGTAGTACAGCCTGAAGTATCTTTTCGTTGTTTGTCATTGATGCCATTTTGTTAGAATATTGACAGGTTATAATAATTTGTTATTTCTTCTAATTCAGTGTATGCAAAGGCTGGATTTTCGGATAATCTAGCAAAGTCTTTGACCCTTTGCAATTCTCCTTTTAGCAAGTTACGTTCCATGTTGTAATTTTCCTCTGTTGAATCAAATTCTGGTGCTACTACAAGGTCATGGATGATTGCGATATGCTTATCGGGATGTTTTCTCAATATACGACCACGACGCTGGATAAATTGTCTTGGATTTCCTGTACTTGCACAGAAAATTGCAAGTTCGCTTCTTGGAACATCAACACCTTCATCCAAACATTTCATGGACGTAAGCACTTCGATATCACCAGTAGAAAATTTACTCAGCACTTCGTCTCTGTTCTGAATACCAGATATGAACTTCTTTACCGTAGTTGTTGGACTAACTTCTTGAACAATTTGAGTGTATTTGTCAATCAACTTATCTACATCCATATCATCAGTTGGATTGTCGGTTGTAGCATATTGAGTGGAACTGTCAAGTTGCATACCCTCAGGAACATAAACAAGTGTATATTTGAGACTTCCGCGTTCTTCAAAGCGTTGCCTTACGATTTGTCGGAATACTTCTTCCTTATTCTGGGCTTTATGAATGATTCTCTTACGTTTGAGTAATAGGCGCATTAGAATATCATCCACACCAGAGAAAGAACCTTCATCTATATTATAGAACTTGGCAAGCTGCAAAGAAATCTTCTTGTATTCAGCCATTTCATCCTCATTCAAGCGTACAACATGTGGAAAGTATCTATATCGACAAAGAAATCCATTGTCGATAGCTTCCTTCATAGAATACTCAAATGTATATTGGGCATCGCACCCAAAGAATTGCATAACAGCCTTGTTTCCTTTATCGTCAAATTGACGTTCGGGGGTGGCAGATAAACCAATACGGCGTAGAATCTTCACCCTATCTAACTTTGACATGATATTTGGTGCACCAATATTGTGAGCTTCATCTGCAATTAATAACATCTGTCGCTGTATTTTCTTACTCAATGACATGAGCTGCTTAAATGTAGATTCTCTTGAGAAAGATGCATACGTGGTAATGATAATAAACGACAAAGATGATTCATCGCTCTCGGCAAGACTCTCTTTTAGTTTTATGTCATCAATCTCTGATCTCCATCCTTGGTTTTTAGAACTCACTTTGATAATGTGGCTAAAATTGAATCGTTTACATTCATCCTCCCACTGTTCAACAAGGGTAATCGTAGGCACAAGTATCAAAGCTTGATAGAACTTAAATTTATTGTAAATCTGCAATAAGCAGTTCAGTGAGGTCAAAGTCTTTCCTGTACCAGTAGCCATTGCAAATAATCCCTTTTGTGATGCCTTCCAGTTATTGAAAGCCTCTTTTTGATATGGCCTTGGTTCAGGAAATGGAAATTGAGGAGATAGTGGTACAGACCGCTCTTCTTTAATATTCTCTTTCCCTTTATTCAAGGTATCAACTATTACTGTGACTTTGGCTTTTGCACGTTCTAAAATCCTGCGGATTGAATCCGACGTGCTATTCTCTGTCCTACTATAAAGAATACGTTGTTCATCTTCTAGAAGCTCCTTTATATCCTTATGTTTATAGGTCTTTGTGATATGCGTGATAATTTGGTCAGCTTTAAGATACTTGACCGTATCATCTTCACCAGAGAATGTACGATTGAAATCGTTGACAATATCGTTAATACGGTTCTTGTCTCGCTCTCCATCCCAATCACAAAATGCATTGATGCTCTCAATGTTTTCTACAAGAGCCATTCTTGAGAAGTTACATGAACCATCAAATGCCACTTTACTAATACCGTCAGAGAACATACCACATTTAGAGTGTGCTATACCATTACCAACCTTGGGTGTAATAATCTTTATTTCAATACGCTCATTTTTGATAAGCCAAGACAAGCACTCAAAAAAATGTTTATCACGCTTAGAAAGAGTATATGATATACAGTCTATTGCATTAAGGTCAAAGTACGGTGTGTTTACTTCCGATTCACCAACCACAATAGCATTGCGATCTTCTTCGGACAAAACATCGTTGATAATCAACCTCATTCTACCACCGTTATAAAGAAATGCGGCAAAACCATCAGCTAACACATTGATCGCTGATGATGAGAAGAATCCCAGTTTAATATCGAATGTTGTAGCGTTACACAATG
>ERZ779902.1089-NODE-1089-length-10572-cov-2.087477_pt1 | contig 10572 bp, 5 predicted proteins | sample MGYA00511350_ERZ779902 | MGnify/ENA primary metagenome ERZ779902 (study PRJEB29588, sample SAMEA2146908) | human gut metagenome | biome: human gut; feature: human-associated habitat; material: faeces | place: Denmark | collected 2008/2010 ...
TAATCGCTGGGGTTGCTTCCCCTCCGTATCCGCCGGTTGGAATTTCTCGGAAGAGAGCTTCATGAATAACCTTGAGTGGCTGTCACAAGGTAAGTTAAGAGCAGCTTGGGGTGAGATCGGTAACCAGACTATCTCCTCCGGAGCCTATATGAATACATTCGGAAATGGTAGCTACTACCTCTTCGGTAATCCGTATCAGACGAACTTGTATGCCGGACGTACGCAGGGGGGTAATCCGGAAATGGGAGACTACTCGCCAACTGGACTTCGGATTGGATTTGGCCTTTTTCCAAGGTTCCTTGAGAGCAACCTTCGACTACTTTGACCGTCAGACAAGTGATATGTTGGTGCAAGTACCCGTGCCCAGTTCACTAGGATTCCCCAACACGCCGTGGATGAATGCCGGTAGCGTAAGCAATAAAGGTTTTGAAGTAACGCTAGGATACGACGGTAAGATCGGGAACGACTTCCAATATCATATCAACGGAAACGTATCCACCTATAAAAATAAGGTAAAAAGCCTAGGCAGTGGAGCGAATATTCCGGGTAAAGGCATCCATCTAGGATACTTCTCCTATACGATGACAGAGCCAGGACAACCGATCGGTTATTTCTACGGATATAAAACCGATGGTGTCTTCCAGACCCAAGAAGAGATCGACAACTACAAGAACAACGGTCAAATGGTAATGCCAAACGCAAAGCCGGGCGACTTAAAGTTCCAAGATTTAAACAAAGATGGTAAACTAGACGACGAAGACCGCACGATGACAGGAAATCCTCATCCAGACTTCACCTTTGGTTTGACCTTAGGCGCAGAATGGAAAGGATTCGACATTTCCGCCTTCTTCCAAGGATCAGTCGGCAACGACATCTTAAACATATTGAAATATGACATCTATTCAGGTACCGGTTGGTACAATGCTCCGAAAGATATATTAACAACCTACTGGAACGGACCAGGTAGTACAAACGAGAACTTCGCAATCGATGCGGATAGCCGCATGAACTTGGAAATGTCCGATTGGTATGTGGAAAACGGTTCTTATCTGCGTTTCCAAAATATCACGTTAGGTTATAATGTGCCTACTGAATTTTTGAGTTTTACAAAGTATGTATCGGGATTACGGGTGTATGCTTCTTTGCAGAATTTCTTTACGATAACAAGCTATTCTGGTGATAATCCGGAAGTCAGCAAATATGGTCAGGATAACTTGGGAGCCGGATATGATGCATTCTCTTATCCGTTTGCAAAGTCAGTATTGTTTGGTTTGAATGTTAAATTCTAAAAGAGTCTAAGTAGTTTATGAAAAAAATAGCATTTATAATATTGAGTTCGGTCATGATGAACTCATGTACGGATATGAATCTGATACCGGAGTCTAATCTGAGTCCTGAAAACTTCTTTAAATCCGAAGAGGATGCAACAGCTGCTGTTTATGGAACGTATTCGGTTTTTACCGATAATGATATTTATAACCAGTTTTGGGAAGTATTGCAGAGTCAGGGTACTGATGATTGCGAGTGGAGTGGTGGGCGCACGACGACTAACCTGGACAAAAATGCTTTAGATAAATTTGAGTATGATGGGAATACGAATTTAGTTTACTCCGTTTGGATTAAGCACTATGTGGCAGTTAACCGCTCTAACTTCGCGATAGAAAATATTTCGAATATGGGGAGCGAACAGATAAGAGATGATGTCAGGAAGCGGCTGATCGGAGAAGCTAAGTTCCTGCGGGCGTTGGCCTATTTTAATTTGGTTCGCATATATGGAGGAGTCCCTTTAGTATTGAAGCAAACCACTTCGTTGGATGGCTTAGAAGTTCCCCGGAATACAGTTGACGAATGTTATGAACAGATTATCTCGGATTTGCAAGAAGCAAAATCTGTTCTTCCTGCTATCGGGCAACTTCCAGAGGGATATTTAGGACGGGCAACAAAAGGGTCCGCCTCTGCTATGTTGGCAAAAGTTTATTTGACCCGTGAAGATTATCAGAATGTAGTGAAGGAGACGTCGGAAGTGATGCAGATGGGATATAAATTATGGAAGAATTATGCTGATAATTTTGATGTGGAAAAAGAAAATGGACAGGAATCTATATTTGAAATCCAGTATAAGCGGAATACTCCGGGTGTGTCGGGTAGTAATTACAACGGATATTATCGTCCTCCGTTTGTCAATATAAATGGTTGGGTCGGATATGGAGATGATCCAGTGACACGTAATCATTATGAATGTTACGAGGAAGGTGATTTGCGTCGGGATGTAAATGTGCGTCTTTATACGAAGGAAGAGTATCCGAATATGTCTTCCAATTATGAGTTTCCTTGTTATGTAAATAAATTTCAGGATCCTTCGCCGTTGGCCGTAAGATCTCAAGGAGGAGAAAATAATTATCCGATATTGCGTTATTCGGACGTCTATCTAATGCGTGCGGAAGCCTTGAATGCAATAAATACTTCTGATGCAGAGGCGTATGAGTGCTTAAATGTCATACGTCGTAGGGCTTTTGGACTTAATATGAACGAGGCTTCTGCTATTGATATTAAGCTAGGATTGAGTAAAGAAGATTTCTTGGATATAATTCTTTTGGAACGTCGTAAAGAATTTGCATTTGAAGGACAACGTCGTTTTGATTTGGTACGTACGCATAAATTGAAGGAAGCCATGATGGCGCAGAATCCGACTATTGGTGCTGTGGTAGAGGAAAAACATTATCTGTTGCCTATACCTGTGACAGAATTGGATGCAAATAAGTTATTAGAGCAAACTCTGGGATGGTAAATTAAGTATTATATGAAGAGAAGAAGTTTTATCAGAAACATAAGTTCTTTAGGTTTGGCATCTGTAGCAGTGGGAACATCTTTTGCTGCAGAAACTCCTCAAAGTAACAGTTTGCCGGGAAAATCGAAAATACCGGTATATGATGGGTGGGACGTAATAGTTGTGGGGGGAGGACCTTCGGGATGTGCTGCGGCTACGGCCGGTGCCAAAACTTTGTTAATGGAAGGAACTGGAGCCTTAGGTGGAATGGGGACTTCTGGCTTACTGAATGCGTGGTGCCCTTTTACGGATGGTGAGAAGATTATTTATAAAGGAATTGCGGAACGGGTTTTTTCCGAGTCAAAGAAAGGTGTTCCTCATATTCATTATGATAATTGGGTGCCTATAAATGGTGAATATCTGAAAGTCGTGTATGACGATTTGGTAACCTCTGAGGGCGTATCTGTTCTTTTTTTCACAACAATGGCTGCTGTCGAAATGAAACGTAAGGGGGTTGTCGATGCAATAGTTGTTGCTAATAAAGCAGGATTGTCAACTTACAAAGCTAAAGTATATATTGATTGTACAGGCGATGGTGATCTTGCGGCTTGGGCTGGTGCTGATTTTGTAATAGGAGATGAGAGTGGTTCCGTTCAAGAAGGTACTTTGTGCTTTACCTTGTCGAATGTCGACCCTTATGAGTTTTCTTTAATAGGGAATGTCCATACTAATCGGAAGGATGGTCCGATTCATTCTATTTATGGTAACCCTAAATACCCATTGGTGAAAGATAAGCACATGAATGACAAGTTAATCGGACCGGGTATCTTAGGATTCAATGCCGGTCATGTGACTGTTGATAGTACAGATCCAGTATCTTTGACTGAAGCAATGATAAAAGGACGTAAATTGGTAAGACAGTTACATGAAGGATTGGTCGAGTTTGAACCAAAGTCATTTGGTGCTTCTTTTTTGGCAAGTACGGCTAATTTGATGGGAATCAGGGAAAGTCGCCGGATAAAATGCGATTATACATTCACATTGGAAGATTGGCTCGCTCGTAAGGAGTTTGAGGACAGTATCGGACGTAACTGTTATTATATTGATGTCCATAAACAGGATGCAACCGTGTATCCTCGCTATAAGAAAGGAGAATCTCATGGAATCCCCTTTAGTTGTCTGACTCCTGCGGGTTTGAAAAATGTAATGGTTGCAGGACGTTGTATCTCGACGGATTCTTATGCTCATGGTAGTCTGCGTGTGATGCCACCGTCGCTTGTAACAGGTGAAGCAGTTGGTGTTGCTGCCGGTCAAATTTGTAAATCCAAATCTCCTGATATACATAATGTTGATATTCAAAAGTTGAGGAAACGATTGAAAGAAGTAGGTCAGTTGATCTGATGTAAATGGATACTCGTCTGTTATTTTCTGGTTTAAACAAGGAATCGGCAGACGGGTATATTATGTCCTATAGCGGGTATATATGTAGATGAAATATTGTGTACATTCTGTTTTAAAGTTTTAATTTGACTATTGCTAATAAATATGAAGCAAATCGTTCTGATTCTATTTTTATGTATTGTAGGCTGTTCCTTTGTATGGGGACAAGATGCGAATTATTATCGTAATCCCGATAGGATTTATCTGGATTCAAAAGATGGACACCAAGGTGCATTCCTTTGGAAAATGAAAAAAGCAGGAGATGTTACAGCCTGTGCGGAAGCCGTGTCGAAGCCCGGATATAAGACGGGTGACTGGATGCCGACAATTGTTCCGGGTACTGTGCTAAATTCTCTCGTATATAACAAAGTGTATCCCGAACCTTATTATGGATTGAATAATAAACTGACGAGCAATATCATTCCGGATTTGTCTGTTGTCGGACGTGATTTTTATACTTATTGGTTTCGTACCGATTTCGTCGTTCCTGCTGATTATAAAGGGAAAGTCATTTGGTTACAGTTGGACGGGATCAATTATCGGGCGGAAGTCTGGGTAAACGGTCATTTGCTGAGTAATATTTCCGGCATGTTTATTCAGGATTATGTGGATATAACAGAGTTCGCCCGAGTAGGCGAAACGAACGCTTTGGCAGTAAAAGTCTATCCGGTCGATATGTCTGGAACCGTCAAACAAAAACAGTGGGGAGCTGTAGGAGAATTTCATAACGGTGGTGACGGGAATATAGGGCTGAACACGACGATGCTGATGTCTGTCGGTTGGGACTTTACTTTCTTGGACGGTATACGTGACCGGAATACCGGCATTTGGAAAAGCATATCGTTGTATGCTACTGACAAAGCTGCGATCCGCAATCCGTTTATTCGTTCTGAACTTGCCAAGCCTGGATATGATAAAGCCGAGGAGACTGTCTCTGTCGAGGTTATTAATCCGACGACGGGGTCGGTCAAATGTGTCGTTACTGGTGAAATAACAGGTGAAAATATTCGTTTTTCAAAAGAGATAAGCCTTTTTCGTGGAGAAACTCGTGAAATAGTCTTTACGCCTGAAGAATTTCCGCAGTTGAAAATTGATAATCCTCGGTTGTGGTGGCCGTTGTTTAAAGGTAAACCGGATTTGTATGAATTGAAGATGACAGTTTCTGTTAAAGGGCAAGTTTCGGATTCGTTGAAGACTCGTTTTGGTATTCGCGAAATTACATCGGATCAGAATACACCAGACAAATCCCGTCAGTTTTATGTCAATGGCAAGAAGATCTTTATCCGGGGAACGAACTGGATACCGGAAGGAATGTTGCGGCATTCGGATGAACGTACTTATGCAGAATTGCGCTATACCAAACAATCCGGCGTTAATTTGGTGCGTATGTGGGGAGGCGGTATTGCAGAATCCGACTACTTTTTCCAATTGTGTGACGAAATGGGACTGTTGGTCTGGCAGGAATTTTGGTTGACAGGCGATACGAAACATCCACACGACCAGGCTCTTTATTTGGCAAATCTGGAATCGACGGTAAAACGTTTACGGAATCATCCTTCCCTGGCTTATTATGTTTCTTCTAATGAAAGTACGGAAGTGGTGGGTGCAAAAGATCTGATTATGAAATTGGATGGTACACGCGGTTATCAGATGCAATCGGAATGTGATGGTGTGCATGATGGCAGTCCCTACAAGCAAGTGAATCCGATGCAGCATTATGAGAATACGGCCTCGCCACGTGGAAGCCGTGTGGATGGTTTTAACCCAGAGTATGGAGCGCCAACGTTGCCGACCCTTGAAACTTTACGGGAGGTGATGGATGAGAAAGATTTATGGCCGATCAATAAAGAGGTCTGGGATTATCACGATGGGGGAGGCTTCCATTTAATGTCCACTATGTATAAAGATCTTGTCAATAATTACGGAACCTCGCAGTCGATAGAAGAGTTTGCTAAAAAAGGCCAGTTGGTAGGAGCAATGAATTCAAAGACAATTTGGGAGGTTTGGAATTATAATAAGCTGGACTATGGGGATCGCTATTGTTCAGGGTTATTATTCTGGTATCATAATTGTCCGGTACGCCAGGTATGTGCCCGTATGTGGGATTGGTCGTTGGAACCGACGGCTTCACTATATCATACTCAGAATGCATTGGAGCCTTTACATGCGCAGTTTGATTATTTGAAGAATATGGTTTCGGTATGTAATGATTATTATCGGTCTTTTAAAAATTACAAGGTCAAGGCTGATGTATATGATTTGAATAGCAAGAAGGTCTTTTCTTACTCTCAACGGATTGATATCGGTGAAGATGAGGTGCTGAATGATTTGTTTAAAATCGATTTTCCATCAGATATAACCCCTGTGCATTTTATCCGGCTTGGTTTGTCGGATGAAAAGGGAAAAGAAGTAGCGTCTACGTTCTATTGGCGTTCCAATGCCGCTTATGAAGGAAAGGAAACCTTAACAGGACCAACCTCTTCCGGTTTTGAATCTCTGAATGATATGCCAACGGCCCGGCTTCAGACGAAGTACAAAACGAAAGAAGTTGATGGGCGGTATTATATTGAAGTTTCGTTGAAGAATACTTCTTCCCGGATTGCTTTCTTTACGCAACTTCAATTTCTGGATAAAGCGGGCAAGCCTGTTCGCCCTTCGTTCTATACGGATAATTTTTTCTCGTTGTTGCCAGGTGAAACGAAGCAGGTACTTATTGATACATCTGTGGATAAAGTTACAGAAGGCGAGTTTTCATTAACTGTCGGCGGATGGAATGTACAGCAGAAAAAATATAAGTTGTAATAGTTCATATTATACTGAATTATAGGGTAAAGGCGGAATGTGAAGTGCGAGAATAAAGCACTTTTACATTTCGCCTTTGTTGTATTTATGGAAGGACCACTTTATAGTATTTTTGATAGTTGGCGGAATGTATTTGTAAAATGTACATTCCAGAGAGATTAGTGAACGGAACTACCAGCGAACCTTGTCGTATTCTTTTTTGAAACATGCAGTGTCCCATCATGTTAAAAACTTTGATATATCCTGCTTCCGGGATATTTTGCAGGTGCAGTTGGCCGTCTTTTATGAAAAAACGGAAATCCTCTGTATTGGGGAGCTCTATCTCTGTGCTTTGTTTGTCGGGATGGGGTTCGGTTATACTTTTACTCATAGGGAAGTTTGTCGGGATTATGTTTATTGCTTTTGTGGGTGTGCTGTTGGACGATATTTTCAACTCGGTCGGTGAGGATGCTTTTACAAAGAAGGCGGCGAAAGGAGGGAGGGCATAGTTGCTATTAAGGGAATAGGTTTTATAACCGTTTCCGTCATATACATAGATATTTCCATCCAAAGCCTTGTTTTTTTCGATTTGGGTTAATGGAAGTAGTGCGGGGAATGGATTGCCGCACAAATACCAGCCGTGGTTTTCTTGATTGCCTGAAGAACTGTCGGAATTTAAAGGAATTGCAATAGCTCCTATATTGGCAAAATTTTCGGGGATGTCGCCGGGTCGAGATGAAAAAGATAAAGTTCGGTTTGTTGTTTTCTCGTCTAATGCGATCAGGTAACCTTTGTTTTTTTCGAACAGGGGGACATTATCGGGACGGATGGGCACGACTTCCCAATTTCCGGCAGATTGGTTGGACGATGCCCGCTTGTCTCCGTTGTAGGATTGGACATAAAAATAGTTGCCTCCGTCGTTAGGCGTAGCATCCTTTTGTTCGAAGTGGAGGTCGATGCCAGGCGGATAAACGTCGAAAGGAAATGAGATAAAATACCATTTGCCGGGTTCTTCAAAAGTTTTATGGAAGGTGATACGGCCGGAAAGAAGTATTGTCCCTCCTGAATGGAGAGAGGCTTTGTTTTCGTATAGGTCCAAATTCTGTAGGATAAACAGGCTGCCAGGATTGATCTCCAGTGATCCGGAATGAATGGCGATATCTTTGCAATACGTATCTGTTGTTATACTTACATTCCCTTTTATGAGCGCATTCCTGTGGCGGAGTGGAGGAAGATGCGACCAAAGGGTTGTGTCGTTCCAGTTTCCGATACCAGAGAATAGAGAATATGAAGGGATGTCGCCATAAGCAAAAACGCTATCGGTCATATAATATCCATTCTGTGTATTGACTTTTTTGTTTGTCGTTATAGCAAAAGAGCTTGGATTGCTTCCGATTGTAAGATATCTGTAACCCATGTAATCTTTACCTTGTTCAGGTGTGTTTCCTGTTATGACTTCATCGGAATTATTACGGTGAACGTTAAATAATAACAACTCACCGGGTTCTAGTTTGAGTCCGGCAATATGTGATACGATTTTTACATTTGTATAATTATTAAGTGAGAAGGGGGAAAAAATGATTCCGGAACCGACAGGTATCTTTATCGTATGTTTCTCTTGGATAAGAGAAGAATTTACAGTTAACGTATATCCCCAATTATCCCATTCTGAATCCCCGAATGTCTGCAATCTGAGCGTATCCGAAACAAGCCTATTTTCATCGCTACCGACAAAACTTTCCCATGAGGATGGATTGGAAACTTGTGCCTGGAGCGGATAAGCTGCACCGAAGAATAAAATCTTTACAAGTACATACTGAACAAAGTGTATGACTTCCTTTTTCATAGTTAATACTATTTTGGTTTGATATTATGGGTACAAATATACATAAATAATTGAATTTACTATCTTTGCCGTATGAAAGAATTTATTATATCTGAAGCACAGACAGAAAAGGCTGTTCTCGTAGGACTGATTACTCCTGAACAGAATGAGCAGAAAGTGAAGGAATACCTGGATGAATTGGCCTTTTTGGCCGATACGGCAGGTGTCGAAGCTGTGAAACGTTTTTATCAGAAACTGGATTATCCGAACTCCGTGACCTTTGTCGGTTCCGGCAAGTTGCAGGAGATAAAGGAATATGTGGTGGAAAACGAGATCGGGTTGGTGATATTCGATGACGAACTTTCCGCCAAGCAATTGCGTAATATCGAGAAAGAGTTGCAGGTGAAGATTCTGGACCGTACGAATCTGATTCTGGACATTTTCGCCCGTCGTGCACAGACTGCTCATGCGAAGACACAGGTGGAATTGGCGCAATATAAATATATGTTGCCCCGCCTGACTCGTTTGTGGACACACTTGGAGCGTCAGCGAGGCGGCGTAGGTATGCGTGGTCCGGGTGAGACACAGTTGGAGACTGATAAACGTATTATCTTGGATAAGATCGCACGATTGAAGAAAGAGCTGGTGGATATTGACAAGCAAAAAAGCGTACAACGGAAAAACCGGGGTAAGATGGTACGTGTAGCGTTGGTCGGATATACGAACGTAGGTAAATCTACCTTGATGAACTTATTGAGCAAGAGTGAGGTCTTTGCCGAGAATAAGTTGTTCGCTACGCTAGATACGACCGTACGCAAGGTAATTATCGAGAACTTGCCGTTCTTGCTGTCTGATACGGTCGGATTTATCCGTAAGTTACCGACCGAGTTGGTGGAATCTTTTAAATCTACCTTGGATGAGGTACGGGAGGCGGATTTGCTGGTACATATCGTGGATATCTCACACCCGACTTTTGAGGAGCAAATAGAGGTCGTGAACCGTACGTTGGCGGAGATCGATAAGACCGAGAAACCGATGATCATGGTTTTCAATAAGGTGGACGCATTTACCTTTGTCCCGAAAGAGGAAGATGATTTGACCCCTCGTGGTCGTGAGAATATCGATCTGGATGAACTGAAACGTACGTGGATGGGAAAATTGCAAGATAATTGCATCTTTATCTCCGCCAAGGAACGTACGAATATAGAGGCGTTGAAAGAGATGTTGTATGAACGGGTCAAACAAATCCATATCACCCGTTTCCCTTACAATGACTTCCTCTTTCAGCAATACGATGAAGAGTAGAGTCTTACAAAATTAGTACCAATGAATCATTTGAGAAATTTGCGGCCGGATGAGATCGCCACCTTGCGATCTCAGGCTTGCCGGGCCGATGATTGGAATCAAGTTTGGGTTCCAGAGGTGTTTGATATTGAATATGTGAACCATGTACGTTTTTCAGGAGTGGTTAAGTTAGGAGCCTTTCGTAAGGTGTTTACCCTGCCGGGAGGATTGGTAAAGCATAGCGGGCTTCGTCATGTTACCCTGCATAATTGTACGTTGGGGGATAATGTGCTGATCGAGAACGTACAGAATTATATCGCTAATTACCGGATCGGTGATGACTGCTTTATCCAGAATATAAATGTTATGTTGGTGGAAGGCAAGGCTACGTTCGGGAATAATGTCGAGGTGTCGGTCTTGAATGAGACCGGCGGGCGTGAGGTTCCGATTTACGATGGCCTGTCGGCTTCATTGG
>ERZ779902.1091-NODE-1091-length-10561-cov-5.122121_pt1 | contig 10561 bp, 4 predicted proteins | sample MGYA00511350_ERZ779902 | MGnify/ENA primary metagenome ERZ779902 (study PRJEB29588, sample SAMEA2146908) | human gut metagenome | biome: human gut; feature: human-associated habitat; material: faeces | place: Denmark | collected 2008/2010 ...
CAAGAGCAATTAACCTACGCTCATTTCCAATAAATTACACTCTTTTCGTAACTTCGGTCTGCAATCATACCACAAAATGCTAAATTTACAGAACGGAATAAATCACTTTTAAATTCCCATTTATCATCTAGTGGTATATTGCGTATAATCATATTTAATAATTTGTGTCAGTTTGGACAATCAACGGTGAATAAAAAATCAATCAGGAGAATCCATCGCCAGTTTTTCACGTAAAAACTGTCCCGTATAAGATGCCGCACATGCTGCAACCTCTTCCGGAGTGCCCGCAACTACCAGATTTCCTCCCATATTTCCTCCTTCGGGTCCTAGGTCAATCACATGGTCGGCACATTTTATCACATCCATATTATGCTCGATAATGATAATGGTATGTCCGCGGCTGATTAAGGCTTCAAATGCTTCCAGCAGTTTCTTGATATCATGAAAATGCAGACCTGTGGTTGGTTCATCGAATACAAAAATAGTGGGTTGTGCTTTCTCTATGCTCAGAAAATAAGCTAGTTTTACGCGTTGGTTCTCGCCGCCGGAAAGAGTGGAGGAGGCTTGTCCTAACTTTATATATCCCAATCCCACTTCTTGTAATGGAATTAGTTTCTTCACTATCTTTTTTTGATTGTATTCGGCAAAGAATTCAATGGCTTGATTCACTGTCATTTCCAGAATGTCATAGATGCTCTTGTCTTGGAATTTTATTTCCAGCGTGTCGCTCTTGAAACGTTTTCCATGACAAGACTCACATTCTAGTACCAAATCTGCCATAAATTGCATTTCAACGGTTACCGTACCGTCACCTTTGCATTCCTCACAGCGCCCGCCTTCGGTATTGAATGAGAAATATCCGGCAGTATATCCCATTTGCTTGGCAAGAGGCTGTTCGGCAAAGAGTTTTCGTATTTCGTCGTATGCTTTTACATAGGTTACCGGATTGCTGCGTGATGATTTTCCGATAGGATTCTGGTCTACAAATTCAATATCTTTCACCAGCTGTACATCTCCTTCCAAAGAGATGAACTCACCCGGCCGTTCGCTAGCTTCACTATATTCGCGTTTCAATGCCTTGTAAAAGACATCACGTACCAACGTACTCTTCCCCGAACCGCTGACTCCCGTAACTACCGTCATTACATTCAGTGGAAATTTTACGTCAATGCCTTTAAGGTTGTTTTCACGCGCACCTTTTATTTCTATATAATTGTTCCACGGACGATGGCATCGGGGAATCTCTATGTTTTCTTCTCCCAACAAATAGCGCACCGTATAACTGTTACTGTTTCTTTGAAGATCGTTCATGTTGCCTTGATATACTATTTGTCCTCCTAAACGTCCTGCTTGAGGACCGATATCAATGATATAATCGGCAGCACGGATTATTTCTTCATCATGTTCTACCACTACTACGGTGTTTCCCAGCTCCTGTAACTGACGAAGTACTTTTATCAGCCGGTCGGTGTCACGGCTGTGTAATCCGATACTGGGCTCGTCCAGGATATAGAGTGAGCCTACCAAGCTGCTGCCTAATGAGGTGGCCAGATTGATGCGCTGACTTTCGCCGCCGGAGAGTGAGTTGCTGAGACGGTTCAGTGTAAGATATCCCAAACCCACATCCATGAGGAAGTTGATGCGGTTGGTAATTTCCGTTAAGATCCGTTTGGCGATGGCTGTGTCATGTGCATCTAGTTCTAGAGTGCGGAAGAATTCTTTTAAGTCGTGAATAGGTAAGTCAACCAGTTGAGAGATGGATTTTCCACCTACTTTTACATAACCGGCTTCTTTTTTCAAGCGTGTTCCGTGGCAGACAGGACAAATAGTTTTTCCCCTGTATCGTGCCAGCATCACACGATATTGTATTTTATATTGGTTTTCTTCCAGCATTTTGAAGAAAGAATCTATACAGGCCTTATTTCTAGGTCCATGCCATAAATAATCTTTTTGTTCCTGTGTCAGTTCATAATAAGGGGCGAAGATGGGGAAATCGTGGGCGGGAGCTTCATGAATGAATTCCTGTAGCCATTCCCCCATCTTTTCACCACGCCAGCAAAGGACAGCTCCGTCATATACACTCAGAGCACGGTTTGGAATCACCAGATGTTCATCTATACCTATCACTTTACCGAAGCCTTCGCATTCGGGACAAGCGCCGAGAGGGGAATTGAATGAAAACATTTGGTCATTCGGTTCTTCGAATTTAATTCCGTCGGTCTCGAATTTAGTGCTGAAAGAGAACAGCTGCGTACTTCCGTCAGCAGAGTAGAAGCGGAGGAGGCAATTCCCGTCTCCCTCGTACATGGCCGTTTCGGCAGAATCGGTGAGGCGGCTGATACTGTCTTTGCTATCATCGGCTGTCATGCGATCTACCAGCAGATAGATGTTTTGTTTTTTATCTTCGGCAGCTGTTTGTTGCAGAAAATCTTCTATACGGACTATTTCACGGTTCACCTCTATACGGGTAAATCCTTGTTTCAAGTCCATTTCCAGTTGCTGGAGCAGTGTACGGCCTTCACGGGGCATCATAGGAGTGAGAACCGTGTATTTCGTTCCTTTAGGAAAGGAGAGCATACAGCTTACAATATCTTCAATATTATGCTTTTTCACCAGTTGCCCGCTAATGGGAGAATAAGTCTTCCCCACGCGTGCATAGAGCAGTCGCAGATACTCATATATTTCGGTGGAAGTACCCACGGTGGAACGAGGATTGCGGCTGTTCACTTTTTGCTCTATGGCGATAGCGGGTGGTATACCTTTGATGAAATCACACTCAGGCTTGCTCATGCGGCCCAGAAATTGACGGGCGTATGATGACAGGCTTTCTACATAGCGTCGCTGACCTTCAGCGTATAATGTATCAAAAGCCAATGATGATTTTCCGGAACCGGATAGGCCCGTGATAACGACCAGCTTATTGCGTGGTATGTTGACATCGATGTTTTTGAGGTTGTTTACCTTTGCTCCTTTTATGGATATATAGTTACTTTCTGACATTCTTTATTGAATTTGGTTTAATATGCAAAGATAATTATAAGTTTTCTTATCTTTGCAAGCGTATTAAACAAGAATAACAAAATGAGAGCAAAAACTATTCTTCTTTTATTGATAGCACTACTTTTTACTTCTGTTGTCAGTGCTCAGACACGTTATCCTAAACGTGAGTTCCGCGGTGCATGGATTCAGTGTGTGAATGGACAGTTCCAGGGAATGCCGACAGAGAAGATACAGCGGCTGTTAATAAATCAACTAAACAGTCTGCAGGGCGCAGGCATTAATGCGATAATTTTTCAGGTACGTGCAGAAGCCGATGCCTTGTATAAATCTTCTTATGAGCCGTGGAGCCGCTTTCTTACAGGAGTGCAGGGCAGAGTGCCTTCACCTTACTGGGACCCGATGCAGTTCATGATTGATGAATGCCATAAGCGTGGAATGGAGTTCCATGCCTGGATTAACCCTTACCGTGCCAAGACAAAGGGAACTACTGCCTTATCACCCATTCATCCGTATAATAAGAATCCGGAACGTTTCGTGAATTATGCTGGTCAACTTTATTTTGATCCGGCTTTGCCCGAAAACCGTAAATACATTTGCAAGATTGTGCGCGATATTGTTACCCGTTATGATGTGGATGCCATTCATATGGATGATTATTTCTATCCTTATCCCAACCCGGGCGAAGATTTTCCTGATCATGTCAGTTTTGCGCAATATGGTCGCGGATACAGTAATAAAGCCGATTGGCGCCGTGACAACGTGAATGTGCTGATAAAGGAAATTCACGAAACTGTGCGCGAGTGTAAGCCGTGGGTGAAGTTCGGTGTTTCTCCTTTTGGTATCTATCGTAACAAGAAAAATGATCCGAATGGAAGTGATACACGCGGTCTTCAGAATTATGATGATTTGTATGCAGATGTGCTGATGTGGATTAATAATGGTTGGGTAGATTATAATATCCCTCAGATTTATTGGGAAATAGGTCATCCTGCTGCCGATTATGACAACTTGATACATTGGTGGGCAAAACATGCCGCTTCGCGTCCGTTATTTATCGGTCAGGATGTGATGCGTACGGTGAACAAGGCGGATGCCCGTAATCCATTACAAAACCAGATGCCTGCCAAAATGAAGTTGCAACGGTCGCTTCCTACCGTGCAGGGAAGTTGTCAATGGTATGCTGCTGCAGTGGTGGATAATGCCGGTAATTACCGCACTATGCTGGAGAAGGAGTATCATCGTTATCCGGCTTTGATTCCTGAATCTCCTTTTATGGACGATAAGGCTCCAGGTAAAGTAAAGAAGGTAAAGATGGTATGGACGTATGAAGGTCCGGTACTCTTCTGGACAGCTCCGAAGGCAAAGGACGAGATGGACAAAGCTGTACAGTATGTGGTTTATCGCTTTGATAAAAAAGAAAAAGTCAATTTGGATGATGCTTCCCATATTGTAGCCATTACCCGTGACCATTTTTATCCATTACCTTATAACGATGGAAAAACGAAGTACCAGTATGTGGTGACAGCGTTGGATCGTTTGCACAATGAGTCGAAAGGTACTAAAAAGAAAGTGAAACTGTAAGAAGCGGGAGTGTTTCTTTTAGATTTTATTTCTACTGCCACTGCCTGGGTATTTATTCATGTAATATCGATGAATAAAGAATTCTAGGGTAGTGGCAGTTGATTTGTATGCTGCCATATCTTCCGAGTACGATATTGTTTATGTTGAGATCAATGAAAAAAGGTTATAACATCTGCATCCATCTTATGGCTTTCTCTAATCAGTGATAAAAAGTATCTGCAATAAATATATCAAGTAGTGATATAAATTCTATTGATCTCTTGAATTTATTTCCGTCATATATAAAGTCCCGTTGGCAAAATTGATTTTTTTCAGATTGTGTTATGAAACTTAAGAAGCTTTACCAACGGGGAATGTATTTATAATTTCACATTGACTTGTTTCCCTTTATAGGAAATAGATTGGTCAAAGGTGGGGCTATCCTCATCTCCACATCCTTTCCCCGGTTCAACAAGTATGATGTTGAATTTGCGGTTTTTCAGCATACCTTTGTAGTTGCCTTTTCGCTCGTTAATAGTCAGTGTGCGCTCTTTGTCATCCCATTTCATCAGGATGGTTGTGTAAGCACCTTTTTCATAATTATAATTATCAAATTCATCTTCATAAAGGGTAAATTCCGCATCAGCACCCGGATAGATGCGAATCGTCAGATTATCCCACTTCTTTTCTGTAGAGTATTGCACTGCTGGTCCCCAAGGAAGGATAGATCCCGCACGTACATAAATAGGCATAATATCAATGGGTACTTCCCGTTGGATCGTTTGCCCGCCTTCCAAAGTTTGCCCGGTCCAAAAGTCTGTCCAGTTTGCTCCTTTAGGTAAATATACCTCTGTATTTCCAATCTTTTTTAAATCTTTTAAGTAACCGTTCTGATTTTTGTCTTGCCATGTATAAAGCGAGTCTGTAACGGGACGTACTAGGAAATTATGTCCGAACATATATTCGGTATCCATATCAAGTACTTTGGGATCTTTCGGGAAATCCATCATTAATGGGCGGATAAAGCTGCCTGCTTTGCTGGTTACCTCCCAGGAAGTGCTATAAAGATAAGGTAGCAGACGATAACGCAGGTGAGTATATTTTTCTAACGCATCATAGGCCCAGTCGCCTTTTTGGCCGAATTGGTATATTTCGACTGCTACCGGACTAGAATTGTGTGAGCGCATAATGGGTTGAAACACTCCCCATTGATACCAGCGGACATGTAACTCGTGATAAGCTATGTTGTTTACATTATTATTGTATTTCCAGGCAAAGAATCCTCCCAAATCTGTATTCCAATAGGGAATGCCGCATAATGAGTAATTCAATCCGGCTGCTAATTGTTTGCGCATGACTTCCCAGGTAGAAACTACATCTCCGCTCCACGAATGAGAAGCATAGCGTTGCTGTCCTAGGAAAGAAGAACGAGTGAGTAGGAATACTCGTTTGTCCGAAGTAGTAGCTCGTTGATGTTCATATACTCCTTTATTGGACATTAACGGGAAAGCATTATGTACTCTGCGGAAAGTTCCCAAATAGGTGAGAGTATTAAAATCCTGGTCCTTCAGATTCATGTGATCGGGTTCAGTAGAGTCCAGCCACCAACCGTCCATGCCCAGATCGAATATGTTCTTTTTCATCTCTGACCAATAGAGATCACGTGCAACAGGATTATAAGGGTCGTATGGCCTGACTCCGGCATTGTTGGGCCAAGTATCAAATTGAAGAAGTGCTTTCAGACTGTCCATTTTTTGATACATTTCAGTCCAAGGGCCGAAAGAAGCCCATACGGAGATCATGATATGTGCATTTTGTTTGTGCACATAGTCAATCATTTCTTTGGGAGTTTTGATTCTTGGAGTACCGTAACGTGCGCTTTTATCTTCTCCGTTTGGAAGATATTTCATATATTCTTTATCGCCCATTTTGTTGATGTAACGGGGATTTTGGAACTTCATGGCATTCCAGTTAGAGTCGCATCCCCAATATTGCCAATCCTGTATAATGCCATCCAGAGGGACTTTCAGTTTACGGTACTTATCTACAACTTCGCATAATTCATCCGGGCTTTTATAACGTTCGCGACATTGCCAGAATCCTAGTGCCCAAAGCGGATAGAGAGGAGCCTGTCCAGTCAGTTTGCGTACATTGGCTATTACCTTATCTGCATTGCCGCCGTAAATGAAATAATAATCTGCACAATCACCTACTTCCGAGTCAAAAGACATTTCTTGTGGATTGTCTACAAAAGTGGTGGGGGAGTAATTGTCCCAATAAAGGGCATATCCTTTTATTGAATGAATAAACGGAATGCAAATGCTCATGTTTTGGTTACGGAGAAATAGTTTCTGATTCCGTTGGTTCACTTTTCCTGTTTGTTGCTGTCCTAGTCCGTAAATCACTTCATCTTTGTCCAGTAAGAAAGCTTGACGAACATTATATGATGGAACGCCGGCGTCATCGAAGGGGGTGAATTGGGTACCATAATCTTTATCAGTCAGTAATAATTTTCCTTCTTTGTCGGAAAAACGGATACCTCCGGTTTCAGGATTTACTTCTACTTGTATAACATTGCTGCTGAGTGTTACATTTTTCCCTTTCTCACCGAAAGTTACAGAGGTGGTTTCCGGTGTTTTGATAATGACCAGACTTTCTTTTTTATAAGGTTTCTTAATGGGGGTTTTATAAATACGGACAATGGTGGGAGAGTAAAATTCTACTTTGACATCTATTTCTTGTGTAGTATACGTTATTCCTTGTGTGGTGTGTTGTACACTCTGTGCGATGCCATTTGTTGCAATGATAGTTGCTCCAATTAGGGTTAGAGTCATTTTTTTAATAAAATTCATATTCATAGTATTTTAGTGTTTTGTACTGTTACAAAGGTAAGGCGAAAAGCTTTAAATAGGCAACAATGAGGTTGAATCCAATAATAATCAGGTTGATTTCTTTGTTTTTCTGGCGTATTCGGAGGGGCGGCATCCATACATTTCTTGGAAGCACTTACTTAGATAGCTGGAACTGCTGAAGCCTGTGCGTTCTGCTATTTCTGCAATACTGAGTTCGTTTTCAGTAAGTAGTTGCGCAGCTCGTTGTAAACGGATGTTACGGATGAAAAGGCTGGGAGACTGATCTAATAAATTTACTAGTTTGCGATAAAGTCCTGTTCTTTCCATGCAAAGGTCTCGACTTAGCTGTTCTACTGAATAACCGATGACATGCATATTCTTTTCTACCTGTTCTATAGCCCGTGCTAAAAAAGCGGATTCGGTATTGGTTGTTTTAGGATGATCCGGTTGCTTGTCGTTTTCAAAGCAAGTGGAGGTTGCTGTGCCGTTCTTTTCCAGACGTGCTTTTTGTTCGGCTTCGTAATTGTTGCATTGCTCTATCAGGTTGCGGATGCGGAGTAGTAGAATTTCCTCTTTATGCCGACGCTCTATTTTTTTTCGGGTCCAACATATGTAAAGACGGATACTTCCTACTGTAATAAATAGTAAAATGAGCAGGTAAATAGTATAAGCGGTGGTTGTTTTCCACCAAGGGGCATGGATGGTGAGTTTTATAACGGTTATTTTTCCATTCCACTGGAGAGGGGTATCGGATGCCATAACTTTGAATGTGTATTCTCCGGGAGGTAAATTAGTATAGGACGCTTGAAGCATACCATTACCTGCTGTGGTATTGCCTGGTTTGCTGGTGAAAACATTCATCCAGTTTTTATCAATACCTTCTAATTGATAACGATAATAGGTGCGTTCACTATTGATATAGTTCAAAGCAGAGAATTCGAAAGTGAGGAAATTCTGATTGTAGCCCAGTTCTATTTCTTTTGTATAAGGGCTGGCTTGGGGAAGTTTTATCTTTTTGCCGTATAGCCGCAAACAAGTGAACACTGGGGAATAGGGGAGTTCCGGAGTGATTGATTCATTATCAGGATTGAAGATATTGAATCCGTCTATGCCACCGAAGTAAAGTGTACCGTCCGATGCTTTGAAAACAGCCTTTGTTAGATATTCCCCTTCTAATGCGCCATCCTGTTGATTGAAATTGGTGAAGTATGGTTCTTTATTTTTCTGATTGATGTGGATACGTGAGATTCCATTGCTTGTAGTTACCCAGATATCATTGTGATCATCTTCAATAATGCCTTGTACAAAGTTATTACTTAATCCATTTTCACGATAAAAAATGCGTGGGGTTTGCTCGTCCGGTATAAAAAGTTCCAGACCATCTGCTGTCCCTGCCCAAGTCCAGCCTCGTGTGTCAGTACATAGGGCCGTATATGTTTTTCCCTTGAAAAAGGCAGTTTCTGTTCCTCTGTTGAATTTCTTTTTTACTTCGGCAGGGATAGATGAATTATGTTCGGAGATAAGGGTGCGTGTTCCATCTTTTTCAGTGGACAAGCGGTAAATATGAGTATGTTCTTTCAGATAGATCATTCCTTTATTGTCTTCGGCAAAACTTTCTACTGCAATATCTTTTTCAGGAGCAACTGGAAAATTGTTACGGTTTATTTGGGTAAGTTTATGCATGGACGGATGGTAATATAGTAATCCTCGGTTGAGAGTTCCAATCCATAATCCTCCTTGTCGGTCTTGGAATATAGTGCTGATTTCTGTTGAGAGTCGTTGTCCGTTTTTAGTTTCCAAAATAGGAATATATTGCAGTTTTTCCTTAGTAAGATCCAGTATCCAAAAACCATGTACACAGGTTATATACGCTTTTTGATTGTCGGGGGTGATGATTAAAGTATTAAGTGCATAGTTTTCTTCAAGTATCTTTTTCCATGTCCGTTGGCATGTGTTGAAACAGAACAAACCACCTTTATATCCGTTGCGTAATTGGTAAAAGCTGTTTGGAGCTTTGACAACCAAGGAGGTTCGGGCAAAATATTGTTGCTCGGTTTCCGCATAGGCAGCAGCACTGTATAGTCGTTTTCTGCTTGTCATGTCATAACAATCTACTTCTCCCGTATTATAGAACAGGTAAAGTGAATCATTCTCCGTATTTAGATCTTGTAGTTGGCGGGTATCATTGGGGGATAAAGTTATATGGATTCCGGTTTGTAATTCTTGTAATTTATGGTCTGTCAGTATCCAAATGTGTCCTGCACAGTCGGCAAAAAGATTTTCTATCGGTTCCGGTATATTTTTATTTTGGAAATAAGATTCTAAATCTCGGATATATTCCTCTTTGTAGAGATTGATTCCCATTAGTTTGTGATAGTCTTTCACCCAAAGTAGGGAGTCTCCACTTTGATAAATGCGGTAGAACCCGTCATATTGTTTTAAAGGATATACATTTTTATCCGTCCGATGCAGATAACTGAAATGTATACCATCATATAAATTGATGTTGCCATTAGTAGTAAACACCATTCTTCCGTCAGGTAGTTGTAGGATATATCTTATCTGGTTGTCGCTTAATCCGTGTGAAGTATTGATGGAAGTAAACAGGAAATCATTGGCATATAGTGGCAATATTATACTGATATATAAACAGATCAGTAGGCTTATTTGTTTTTTTTGATGATTTCCCATAATCTTCCTATTTTTAGTAAAGCAGGAATCCTGCCACTCCGCAAAGTATAATCATTAATATAGGATTAATTTTGTATTTCCGTGTACCTATAAAGGTTACTAGAAAAATAATTATACTGATGATAAATTGATACAAATCTATTTGATAGCTACTGAAGTTTTCAGCATTCATCAAGACGAGTGCAGCTGCTGCCAGCAGACCTACTACTGCCGGACGCAACCCTTTGAATACGGCTTCTACAACCGGATGCTTTTGGTATTTCAAGAAGAACCGGCTGATGATTACCATTAATATGAACGATGGAAAAACTACAGCAAAAGTAGCTATGCAAGAACCGAATATAGCCCAGCTTTCATTGTAGCCTGCATTCAATACCGCAGTATATCCCACATAAGTAGCAGAGTTGATGCCAATGGGACCCGGTGTCATTTGGCTGATAGCGATGATATCTGTAAAT
>ERZ779902.1092-NODE-1092-length-10542-cov-2.910079_pt1 | contig 10542 bp, 10 predicted proteins | sample MGYA00511350_ERZ779902 | MGnify/ENA primary metagenome ERZ779902 (study PRJEB29588, sample SAMEA2146908) | human gut metagenome | biome: human gut; feature: human-associated habitat; material: faeces | place: Denmark | collected 2008/2010 ...
TGAACGCAGCTATCGCCACTCCTGCGACCATAAATTTGTACACATAGTTGTACACCACATGGCTGCTTGGGGGCATGAACAAAGGAGGGTCTTTCCGCATCCACCAGTATGCCATACACAAGAACAAGGCGGAGAACCACAAAGAATCAACGCGCCCCCGTTTCTCCCAAAGGTATTGATATTTCCTTCCGAAAAATCCAATGGCATAGAACGGAAAATACCAGGCGATAAACTGGAAACCGAACAGTTTAAATTTCAATGCGACCATTATGCCCATCATCAACAAAGAAAAGAAACAGACCACATATTCTATCTTGACCTTCAGGCACGTGACGATCCAATTGCACAGCCACATCAGCAGCACGATAAAGAATAAAGTCCACAGAAACCATAGCCCGCTATCAGGATGTACTACTTTCGCTAAAAACAGCGTCGGGTCAAGATGTACGCAGCAACTAACCGCCACCCATGCTAAAAAAGGTATGATCAGCTGCCTGAAACGTTTCTGCACTGTCTGCCATTTTATATCTGGCTTGTAACTCACAAAGCCGCTCACACACATAAACAACGGCATATGAAAAGAATAGATATACCTAAAAACGGCATTATGGTCGAAGTCCAGGTCTGTACACTGGATGCAATGTCCTAACACGACAAGAAGAATGAGCACGCCTTTCAGGTTGTCGATGTAATGCAAACGATGAGTCATAATGATTCTGATTTTATATTAATTAGGAGTTAAGAAGTTAAAAAAGCTACTGCTCTGCTTCGCTCCGTTCAGAAGCGATAACTCCTTTAACTTCTGATTCGCATTTATAAGTTTGTTCTTTTCCTGACAATCATACAGAAATAACTTAAAGACTCAAAGTTTTATCCATTTATCGGAAACAGGGTCTTCTATCGGTGAATTCATCCACCTTTCAGGCGCTACCACCACCTTCTGCGGATTGCGGTTCAGCCACGCTCCCCACCACGAGAAAGAAGAGTTGGCAATAATATTGTGCCGGCACAGGCTCATCAACTGCATATCCACATAACTTTCCGCGCCCTTGTTCCAGTCCACATATACCACCTTCTTGCCCGGCAATAAACCGGGCAGGTAGCTTTCACACCAAGCCATGTCGTTGGAAAAAACACAATACAACCGCGGATTTACCCGCTCTTCTATGTAGTGTATCGCCCGTTTATAATAGTCCGAATCACAAATTCCCCGAAAAAGCGGATGGTTTACGTAATCACCACGGCGTACGTGCAATGAAACACTTTCACTAGCCCGGAGCAGTGCTATTATTTCCTTGTTCTGCCCATCTGCCGGCTCCGGAAAGGAGAATGCTTCCCAAATTGTTTCCTTCACATCGCAAAAGTATTCCTCATGCTGCCAATAACCGTCATAGTAACAGTTTCCCTTACGTGTTAGAGCGGCTGCATCAAAGGAGAAGTCTTTCCGCTCCACGCACATGGTTTTGCGTTTGGGCAGAATGTATTTCCCTATTTGCCAGAACCGGTAATTCGGATATGGATATGCCACTTTTAAAATATCCTTCCACGAAGCGACGAGGGCTTTTTGTGCAAATATCCGGTCTATCTCAAAACCATTGTGCAGGGGATAGTTCCTGAAACAGGATGTATCTATCATCACCTGCTCATGAGGGAACTGCTCTCTCAATGAAAGGGACAAGGCATACTGGAACATCTGGTTTCCCAGGCCTCCAAGGATTTTTACGATTTTCATATAAATGTATTCTATCAGGGTTTAAGACCTTACAACCAGTTTACCTTTTCCCGCCAATACCGGGAAATAGCGATTGATAATGAAGATTATGGGAATCTCTACGATGATTGTCAGGACAAATAAGAGTAACGGATAATCATAACCGAAATGAATCAGAAAATATTTTATGGGTCTATATACCAAATGATGCGTGCATAAGAGTACCAATGAATTTCTTCCAATCCAATTGATAACAAGAATCTGGTTGACAAGTTTGCACACCAACAATATAAAAACCACTATCGCCATGCCGGATACGACTGTCAGATACGTATTACTGTAGTAGTTGACACTCATTGAAATCTTTACCGGGAAGAATATGTATATCAAGTAACAGATAACTGCTCCGAGTACTAAATAGAGACTTTTCGTTCCTTTTATCAAAAAGTTGGTTTCGCTGATAAGTATGCCAAAATAGAAAAACAGCGAGGCCACCATAGCCGTATCAAGCCACATGGGGATAAAAATCTTGTATGAAGCAAGTAAAAATCCCAGTATTGCCAGCGAAGAGATGAACGCACATTTCATCATATTTGTCCGAATGCATTTCCAGACAACGTATAGCAATGCTTCCACTTCAGCCAAGCATATTAGGAACCATAAAGGACCATTAAAAAGATTACGCTGTCGGAACACGTCGATGATAGAAAAATCTTGTTTTCCACCCAACACGTTCGGTATAACCCGGTCTATCACATAAAACATGGCATAGCTAATCAAATAGTAAGCAAGGAAAGGAATGACAATTGTTGTACACAACTTATTCCAATACCCCCCCCCTCAAAAAAAAAATTAACTTTCTTTAAGAAAAACAATCCTGAAAGAAGAAAGAATATAGGCACTTTGGCCGCATAAAGCCCGGGGATGTATTCAGGCACGCCCACATGAATCATTACTACAAGCAAAATGCAGATGCCTTTTGCCAAGTCGATGAATTCTATTCTACCTTTGGATTCGATGGTTCGTTCTCTGTTACTCATGATACTTGGTATTTGATTTCGATTCCACAAGACTTTGATAGATTTTAAAATGTCGGCGGTAGAAACATTCCGGAGAATAGGATTCAAGATATTTTTGATGTACATTAGCCGCCAATTTTTCTTTTTCACGTCGAGCGGTGATCAATGCATCACGCAAACTGTTTGTATTGTCAAGTTCAAAGGTTACTATTTCCTGTTCAGAGAAGATTTCCCGGAATACGGGAATGTCGGAACAGACAATAGCTTTTTGCATCGAGGCAGCCTCCAGCATCGCCAACGGGAAGCCTTCACTATAACTGGGCATCACAAATATGTCGGCAAGCTGCAAGAATCGGAAGCCTGCCGGCTTTCTACCGACAAACAATACTCTGTCTGCCACTCCTAACGTTTGAGCCAATTCTTGCAAAGGCTGACGCTCTTTTCCATCCCCCACAATGCAATATTTGAAATCTGGCAAAAACGGAAGTGCCTGTATAATTTGGTGCAGTCCTTTCCTGTGGTTCAGACCACTTACAGAACATAACAGAATGCTATTCCTTTTAAACTCCAATATGTTTCTTTCATCATCCTCTTTAGGTTTCAGGCTCAGGTCGCAGAGGCGAGAGTTGTAGGCATACGTCAACTTCTTAGCAGGCAGATAATGAGAATAATAATCCATCATGTGTTTGCTCAGCAAGATGATTTTATCATCGCGGACGGTAGATGCCAAGACAAGTCTTGCCGTGATTTTAGATTGCCATTTCCCGTACTTAAAAGCGTGGTCGCTGAACATGTAGCTGTGTATGGTGGTGACAACCGGCGTTTTACAACCCAACGGCTTCCGTAACAGCATAAAAATATCAGGACGCAACCCATGGCAATGTATCATGTCAAATCCACCACTAAAGGGAAATCTTGATTTCATATTGATTCTATGCGTAGCACAGGGGAAATCAAGGTCTGTTTTGTCGTCAAAATAGAAAACCTCCACACTGTGGCCGTTCCGAATCATCAGCTGAACTAAATCATAGGCAACGATAATTGGTCCCGAATTTGCCAAAGAAGATAAAATGTATGCGATTCTCATGATTGAATTTTAATTGTTTAAGCTACCTTTTCTATCACCTGCGTTGTCAAATAGCCAAGTCATATTATAGTCTTGCGTAAATGTATAGACTGCCGGTTGTGCAATACGCCAATAATCCGATAATATGATTTGTTTTCGGTGAGTAAACAAGTCGAAGCTACATATCAGCACAGCGCATATCACCATTAATCCGTTCAATTTGACTGAAAATTTCGAGCCAATGTTTTCCAATGAGAGATATATAAACAGCGAACAGGTGGTAAGACATACGGTAGTTCTCTGCGCCAAGGCAAATGCCGAATAAGTAGATGCAAATAATACTAAGTATGAAAAGAACAGGCGCAGCCATTTATCCTTACTGTCATAATTCACGTAAAACGCATATAACAAAGGTAATAACAACAATCTCTGTCCCCAGTGATATACAAGAGCCTTTATTCCTAAAGTCATTCCCAGCTGTCTGCCCCAAACTCCATCACCTAAATACCCACCTCCTCTAATCTCATTTTTTACAAAATAAGCCTCTACATAAGATTGAATGGGTAGAGACACAATAAAGACAACGAGTAGTATGGCAATGAGATATTTCTTGTGAATGTTCAGATGAAGAAAGGCAAAGGTCAGCAACGAATAATAGAATAAGGCAAAATGAATCCATGAGGCAAGCAAGAGTACCACTATACACGGTATCAATTTATTCCTGTCAATATAAAGATGGAAGCCATATAACATGATTACAACTCCAAAGCCAAATCTGACTCCACCAACCATCAATACAAAAGGAAAGACTAAAATATAGCAGATGTATCTGTAAAATATTTCTTTATCGCTATAAGCATTCTCGCTGTGATCTATCTTGTAAAAAAAGATAGCATTCAAAAAGTTAAAAGCGATGAGTGTCTGTAGGAATCGCATAAAAGCGAAAGGAATACCCGATTGGGAAAAGCCCCATTCTATAGTCTGCATAATAAAGTCATCGCCACTCAGATAACGGTTGGCAAATTGGTCCCAACTTAGATTCTGGTATCTATAATAACTGAAACCATATGATGCCAAATCGCTGATAGGAGCCAACATATAAGCCATAAGTGCCATGAAAACTGCAAATACGATGTAGGCATTACGCTCATTTCTGCGCATTCCGTAAATGATAAACCATAATGAAACAAACGGCGAAACTAAGAAAGTCGATACAAGGCCAAATAGGTAAGCGTTTTTACTTAGTCCGTTCCTTGCTATAGAATTTATAAAATTATTCATGTGAATAAACTTTCAATCCTTTTTCTTATGATATTATAAGGCATTGTAATAGCTATTGAAAGAATATAGCTACAGATTACAACAAAGAGAAATATTAGTATAGGATACTGGAATGAGTACGTTAATCCACTCCAGTAATAAATCGAAATAAAGGTGTGTATGAGCCACATGGATGTAGCCTCTTTCCCTAAAGTGGTAAGTAGATTATACACCCCCCCTGATTTTACAATATTTGTTAATATAATACAGCATATCACAAACACAGCACTAATAAATGGATCGATTATTCCGCTGGGAAAGTAAAACTTATACAACAGCATAACCATAAGGACGGTTATAGACAAGAATACAGCAAAGTGTGATTGAGATATACTTTTCGCCCAAGCCAATATGCCATATTTGGCGAGGATAGCACCCAAAAAGAACGGCAAACAAAGAATGAATACCTGTTCTAAGATTACAAATAGATGAAAGTCATGAAAATAAATTAAATATTTTGTCAAAAAATACAGCAGCAATGATATAGTCAGGCAGATTACCGATTTCTTGTTGATTCCTTTCAAGAGGAAGGGGGATAGTGCGGCAATAATCAGATAAGGACGCAAAAACCACCATTCATAGTTACCGGAATAACCTAACAGCATTCTCACGCACTCCATGAAACTGAAATGCCATTGTAAATCAGGATAGAAGAGAGAAATGGGGTAGAATATAGTTCCCACCAATATGACTTTAGCCATAAGCAAGGAGATTCTTTTGAGGTTTTTCATACCCACACCTTTTTCAACTTTCCTTCTATAAACAATAAACAGTCCATATCCGCTTAGCAATATATATATATATGCACACAAATACTGCAAAATCGTGACAGACAAAAGGATAATGGTCTGCCCATAAAAACAAAGTCGTCCATCTGTTGGTAAGCCGGCAAATTAACAGCCCGTGAACCAAATACATGCAGACATATCATAATGAGAATGGCCAAACCTTTTAGATAAGTACTGTCGTCTTTGGATATATATTTGTATTGATACAGGGTGAAGTTCATAATCTTTAATGATTTTTCCATTTGTGTTTTATGACAGAAATATAATGATGAATGTGATGGAAGACAGACTTTCCAAGGAAAAAAGAAATGAATATCTTAATCCGCCTGTTTTTGGGTAAACTCATAATAACACCAGCATTTAGCAAGTCACTATATTCAGCCCTGATTTCGTTTGCGTCCTTAAACCCCGATTCTATCAGCCAACATGCTACATCCGCTCTCAGCGTGTTGAGACATTCAGGATATTTCCCGTTCAGGTACGACCTCACATTCTCAACTACCGTCAGTTGGTCATGCAATGTTTTCTCATTTTTCGCAAAAGAGATAGAGGTCTGGTTAGGGTTTTGCGCATAGTGATATAGTGCTTGGTTTATATAACTGATTTTTATGGGGTGTAGCAATAATTGGGTGATTACACAGAAATCCTCCCTATAAGACAGGTTCTCCGGAAATCGGATGTCGTATTCAGTGTAACATGACCTCCGGATCAGCTTATTCCAACAATTGGCATGCAACCCCCTGAATATGTCATGCAGTACGGTTTCCGCATCAAGTGCGGTAGGCTTCTGCACCTCGTGATACTGATTGTCATGCCGGTTTACATAATAATCGCAGATAACCATATCTGCATGTTCACTCTTTGCTTTCTTGTAAAGCTCTTCCAGCATTTTAGGCTCCACCCAATCATCGGGATCTATATGTATGGTATATTCCCCTTGTGCAAAGTCTATTCCCAACTGGCGCGCTATGCTTACTCCTTCGTTTTTTTTGTGAATTACTTTAATCCGACTGTCTCGTGTGGCATATTCATCGCATATCACTCCGCTACGGTCCGTACTGCCATCATCTATCAGGATCAATTCAAAATCATTGAATGTTTGAGCCAAAATACTGTCGATACATTTCGACAAGAGTCGTTCCATATTATATATGGGACTAATCACGCTTATGGATGGAATCATTGGATGACGGCTACTATAGATTCACTATATTTGTTGTCAGAACATTCTTTCTCCGGCATATTGCTGATTTCATTTACAGCTTTTCCCGGTACAGAGCATTTTTTCTTTGCCCTCATTCTGAACCATGAGTATTCTATATCAATGTGTCCTATGTCTATTGCCTGATAACCCCGTCGGGATAGGTCATAACATAACACTGTTGCCGTCATGCCCAATGCTGAGAGTATCAAGCAGTCTTTTGGTATAATTTTAGTTGCAGTTTCAAATATCTCGTCATATTTTGAAAATGCGTTTTGGGAGGGGCATATTATTCTCCGTATCGATTTCGCATTGTCAAACAGGTCATTCCCGATTCCCAAGCAGCTGTATCTGCCTTCGATTATAAAGACAGGCCTTCCTTCCCAGATCTTTTTCAGTTGTCCGACCACATGACCGACCTTGCTTTTGTCTTTCATGTCCATATAGAACCGGGTAAAATTTGTATCATAGTATGTCTTTTCCTGATTGGTGGTCTTCAAAATAAAATCCCTGTATGAACCACAGAAGGGAAACCAGAAATTTTTCGCATCATTTGTCATCTGCTTTGTGCTGACAAATGCGTAGGGAAGACACACGATATGGTTAGACAAGTTTGAATTAAGGACTTCCTTTAACCTTTCCCCCAGTTTTTTATCGGGACATTGGAAACCGTTTCCACTTTGGTTCATCACCATATACTCGCCATCGCCGAATCTGGATACAGAAACCTGATTTGCCAATATGTATCGGATTGTTTCGTTTGTATCTCTTACTTGAATGGCCGACTCTTTGATAAATCTTTTATACTCGCCATAATCAAACATACGTTTCAAGGGGTAATAGACTAATCTTATTATATCTCTGCACTTTGACATTTCCGTATATAAGTCTTTAATGTTTATTTCCAATCAAATTCCTGTTTAAGAACTCAATGCTTTCCTTTCTCTGTTGCGCCCATATTTTATTCACGCTATTCCAGTCGATTTCCCCTGACTTTATCTTGGAAACATCGCGGCTTGCTATTACTCTCTCCATCAATCCGAATTTTAAAAGTAAAGAATAAAATCTTGAGGCACCGCGGTTTTCGTTTACGATAGAATAAAAGTCATGGTTGAAAATGATAGAAAACACTGTGCCATGGAAGGAATCTGTCACCACAAATGCAGCATCGCGGAAAGATGCAATCCACTCTTCGACCGATAAAACGCAGCTTTTATCTGTATGAAACCATTTTATAGGAAGCCGTTCTTTTGAAGCAATCGCTTCAATTACCTTCCGCTTTTCGTCATTCATATCAAGGACGTAAGCAGCCAGATATTTGGATGTTGCAGGAACTACCCCCTCGCAGATTGAACTGTATTTGTCGCAAGTCAGAAGCAATGTGGGATCTAACACCTCAATGGCATTGCAACCTAAATGTTTTTTGCACAAAGCGATACCGGATGCTTCTCTTACGGATATGCCATCGAATAGCTTTATCAGCTCCCTACATTTTTTTGTCTGGCTTTTTGAATACTCCCAACAATCCACACCGAAAGATGCTGCATAAGCTACACGATGAATTTTATCATCCGTGCAAAAACTAAGAAACATATTGATAATCAATTCATTATACATTGGTCTCCATACTTGGTCACTGCCTACTACAATAGCATCCAGTTTATGCTTGCCCACAATATCTTTGGGCATATAGACATACCTTTCATGGGTCGACTCAATCATATCGTGAACGAAACGCTGTGTTTCCTTGTGTTTCCTTTTTGCTACAAAGGGGAGTTCCGGGAAATGGCTGTTTCTGCCCAGTAGTTTAGCTATTATGATTTTAGTCGTGATTAATGGCCAATAACGATATAAAAAATGTTTGTTTAAGGAACGAATCGTAATAGGCTCATGCCCCAATGACTTAATGGTTTGCTGCAACGCATAGTTCTGCAATATACCACCGTAATTGTCCACTAACGGCAATGTCAATATCCCAATCTTCATATTATCTTCCTAATAGTTTCTTGATGATTTTCTTTCCTTTAGTTCCAAAGAAGGCTCCTATTGCCCGCATAACTACCGAATAGATTCTGCCTCTAAGACTTCTCTTTGTAAGCTCCTCTATTACGCATTTGAAGTCAATAGCATACCATAAGTTGAAAAATCTTTCTCTGTTCTTCGGGATGTCACAAGCTCTGACCAATGACGGATTCCGTTGGCAGAGGGCTTCATAAGAAGTCGATCGGTTGTCCACATTAAGTGTGGCATACACCGCTTTACCTTTCTCCGTATTAACGCTTATGGCACTTATCCCTTTGTCGTCATCATAATCGGGCATCAAGGAGGATATACCCCAGTAATCTCCCAAAGTAATGTCACTACCGCTTTTCCCCTTATTTGCCGGACAAGCATAGCAACTCGGACGTAAATACAAATTCGCCAAGAAGCCCCGCATGAACAAATTTTCATTTAGAGACTCAGAGAGCGAAACCGTATTTTTATCGCACGTCAGTGCGATTACCTGTTTCAAGTATTTTCTCCAAACGCCCGGACTAGGCACACCGTGGCAGATGAAATCCACCAAAAGCAGATTTTCATACTCTTTCTTTAAGTATCTTTTTAGAGCCACTATTTGACAAGGAGTACCGGAGAAGAGCACCTTTCTATTTTGCTTCAAGAATTGTTCCGCCTGCTTGAACGTATCACCTGTTTTACTCTGCACATACTTGGAACCACGAAATACTGACACACCGTCAATCGTTTCCGTATAATCATGCTTCACCTCCCAATTCTCATCAAAACGGGCACCGAATACTACACCTCCTTGTTTAATTGTTTGTTCTGCCAAGATAGAAAATACGCCACCGGAAGAGCTGTGCATGCGTATCTTCTCATCGGTATTCTTGGCGGCATAAACTTGCAAAGGTATACGGGCATCTGCCTGATTAATAACCGGACACACATTTTCACATAATCCGCAATCAATACAGATTGCTTCATCCACCTCAGGATAGAGAAAACCTTCCTCATCCTCACACATCGCTATGCACTGCTTAGGACAACGCTGTACACATGCGTTACATCCACAGCATTGCGATTTATCTTTTATTTCTATCATTTGTGTCAAATCACTGATAGGAAGTTTTTACCCTAATTGAATATTCAATCCTAACTTATTCAACAGTCTGTTAATTGGCATTGCAAACAAATCTCTCTCACCGGCATTCATTGAGCATCTCCAAAAAAGAGGCAGGTAAATAGCAGAGAAAAGCAATATGCCTATTGCCAAAGTGAATATATTGTATTGTATATCAATATAGATATTAATTAACATACATACTATCCCGACTATTATAGGCACAACAGACATTCCTGCTATCTCTTTCCAAAATTTGGGAATGTCAAGATGAATTTTCTTGTGGTAATAGATGTTCATCGCCACTATTTGACCGGCG
>ERZ779902.1093-NODE-1093-length-10536-cov-2.222116_pt1 | contig 10536 bp, 14 predicted proteins | sample MGYA00511350_ERZ779902 | MGnify/ENA primary metagenome ERZ779902 (study PRJEB29588, sample SAMEA2146908) | human gut metagenome | biome: human gut; feature: human-associated habitat; material: faeces | place: Denmark | collected 2008/2010 ...
TATCGCAGAACTGAATAAATTCAGTCCGCGATTCCGCAGGCATTAAAATGCCTGTGGAATGAGTTTAGTGTGAATAAAAAATATGAAAAAGGAGATTAGTATAGTGAGTCAACCGGTTGTTATTAAGGGCAACAAACATGGGATTATTGTTGTACTCGACGCAGAAGCTGAATTTAAAGATTTAAAAGTTCAGATAGAGGAAAAATTTAAAGCATCCGCAAAGTTTTTTGGCAGTGCAGATATGGCACTTGGTTTTGAAGGCCGGGTGTTATCCGATGAACAGCAGCGGGAAGTTTTAGACATTATTGCCAACGTATCACAGTTAAATATTATCTGTATTATCGACCATGATGAAGCACAGGATGCTGTTTTTAAGGCCGCCATTGATCAGACGGTTTCTGCCGGTGCTGTGGCAGCTCCGGCGCAGACCGGTACAAATGACGGTCAGTTCTACAAAGGCTGTCTGCGTTCCGGTCAGGTACTTGAAACGGAAGGCAGTATTATCGTACTCGGTGATGTGAATCCTGGCGGCAGAATTATTGCAGGCGGCAGTGTCATTATCCTTGGCAGTCTGCGTGGCAACGTATTTGCCGGAGCCGGCGGCAATGAAGACTGTTTTGTCGTTGCACTGGAAATGAATCCGATGCAGATTAAGATCGGTGAAGTCATTGCCAGAAGTTCAGATTCTGCACCACGCAAAAAAAGCAAGGGCATTGCGCCTAAGATTGCTTATGTCGATGACAGTAACATTTACATAGAAGATTTAGGTCCGGAAGTTTTTGAGGATATTCGGATAAATTGCTAAAATACTATTGATTTCATCGCAAAAAATCTGCATAATAATAGAATATTGATAAAGTTTTGGAGGAAAGAAAATGAGTGAAGTAATTGTTGTTACATCCGGAAAAGGTGGAGTTGGAAAGACAACTACAACAGCAAACATAGGTACAGGTCTGGCAAAACAACAACAACAGCGAACATCGGTACCGGACTTGCCAAACTTGGAAAAAAAGTTGTCATGATTGATACCGATACCGGATTAAGAAATCTGGATGTCGTATTAGGACTTGAAAACCGTATTGTATACAATCTGGTTGATGTTGTAGAAGGCAACTGCCGGATCAAGCAGGCATTAATTACAGATAAAAGATGTCCAAAGCTGTACTTATTACCAACTGCACAGACCCGTGATAAGTCTGCTGTTACACCGGAACAGATGATTAAGCTTTTAGATGAATTAAAAAATGATCCTGAAGAATTTGACTATATCATTTTAGACTGTCCTGCCGGAATTGAACAGGGCTTCCAGAATGCTATTGCAGGTGCTGACAGGGCATTAGTCATTACAACGCCGGAGGTATCGGCTATCCGCGATGCCGACAGAATTGTTGGCTTACTCGATGCACATGGTTTAAAAGACCATGAAGACTTAATTGTCAACAGAATCCGCATGGATATGGTAAACCGCGGTGAAATGATGTCTATCAACGATGTCAACGACATTTTACAGTTAAATGTTATCGGTGCCGTTCCGGACGATGAAAATATCGTTGTAGCTACCAATAAAGGACAGCCTTTAGTTGGTGACGATACCATGGCAGGACAGGCTTACATGAACATCTGCCACAGAATTATTGGGGAAGAAGTTCCATTTCTTGACTTAAACGGCAAGGGCGGCTTCTTTAAAAAACTTTCTGCTTTATTCAAAGGCGAAAAAAAGTAGGAAAATGACGCAGTCATATGGAGGAAATAAATGAGCTTATTAGATTTATTCAAGAAAAAAGGCTCTGGTGATGTTGCAAAAGACAGACTTAAGCTTTTATTAGTATCCGACCGGGCAAACTGTTCGCCTGAGGTTATGGAGATGATTAAAAACGATATTATTAAAGTAATATCAAAATATATGGTGATTGATGCGGAGGGACTGGATATCCAGATTACATCAACAGAATCCGATTCCAACAACGGTTCTGTTCCTGCACTTTTTGCAAATATTCCAATCAAGGACATCCGTAACAGTGACAAATAACAAAGAGGAGTATTATGTTTAAAAAATACCAGCTGCGTTCCTATAATTTCAGACTTGTAATCCTGTTAATCGTGACATCCGTTTACGGTATTGCCGTCATTAACAGTGCCGATTCATCCTATACCATCAAACAGTGTGCGGGACTTCTCCTCTCACTTTTTGTCATGGTAGTTGTATCACTGATTGATTATAACTGGTTATTGCGTTTTTACTGGATTATGTATGCCCTGAATTTTGTCCTGTTGGTGCTTGTACTGGCTCTTGGCTCTGAAAGCAAGGGAGCTCAGCGATGGATTAATATTGGCGGTTTCCGTTTTCAGCCTTCAGAACTGACAAAAATACTTTTGATTATGTTTACGGCAAAACTGATTTCGCTGTATAAAGACCGGCTCAATACCGCACGTTTTCTAATTGTACTGGCAGTTTTACTGCTGGTTCCCATTGCACTGATTTTAATGCAGCCAAATCTTTCAACAACCATTTTGCTGGCATTAATTTTGTTTACCATTATATTCTGTGCAGGCTTAAGTTACCGGATTATGGGCATTGCTTTATTGTGTATAGTGCCTGTCACCATTATTCTGGGTATCTATATCAGTAATCCAAATCAGAAGCTGCTTAAAGATTATCAGAGAAACCGTATTATGACTTTCTTTGAACCTGAAAATAATGAAGATGGTGCTTACCAGCAGAAATATTCCGTACAGGCAATCGGTTCGGGTCAGCTTTCCGGTAAAGGACTTAACAATGATGATCCTTCTTCCTTAAATAATGCCCACTATATTGCAGAAGGCCACACTGATTTTATTTTTGCGGTCATGGGAGAGGAGCTGGGTTTTATCGGCTGCTGTATGGCAATTCTTTTGTTGTCATGGATTGTAATTGAGTGTATAATTGCAGCTGTAAGGGCGAAGGATTTTGCCGGACGCCTAATCTGCTGCGGTGTTGCCGCACAGATTGGTTTTCAAAGTGCATTAAATATTGCAGTTGCAACACAATTACTGCCAAACACAGGACAGCCGTTACCTTTTTTTAGTTACGGTCTTACATCTTTGGTTTCTGCATACATTTCAATGGGCGTTGTATTAAATGTTTCCCTGCAGCGCAATGTGGAACGGGATGATGAAATATTTGCCGATGATTTCAGAGGTTAAAATTTAATCAAATACAAATATGGAGGGTACTTATGAATATTGGGTTAATTGCGCATGATTCAAAAAAGAAGCTGATGCAGAATTTCTGTATCGCATATAGAGGGATTTTAAATAAAAATCAGCTGTTTGCAACCGGTACAACCGGCAGATTAATAGAAGAAGTCACGAATCTGTCTATTCACAAATTTTTAACCGGACATTTAGGCGGTGACCAGCAGTTGTGTGCACAGATTGAACATAACCAGATTGACCTTGTCATTTTCCTGCGCGAAGCTGTTAATCCGCTTGCACATGAACCGGATTCTGATAATATTTGTAAACTGTGTGATATGTATAATATTCCGCTTGCAACCAATCTTGCAACTGCGGAATTGCTGATTAAATCGCTGGAACGTGGTGATATGGAATGGCGTGAAATATATCAATAATACTTTCAGCAGATAAGACCAGACCGTAAACAACTTCCGGTTGTCTGCGGCTGGTCTTTTTACAATACTGTTAAACGGACTGATGCCCCATATCTGTAATACGTCCGTAGGCACTTACAAGGTAAATGCCGCAAAGTCCTACTATCGCGTAAATGATACGGCTGATCCAGCCCGTCTGTCCAAAAAGGAATGATACAAGATTAAAATTGAAAAATCCAATCAGTCCCCAATTAATTGCACCAATAATAACAATCGTCAAAGCTGTATAATCAAAGCCTTTTGAATTCATTATCTGACCTCCTTATATTTAGTGCTGATATTAGTGTGGCTGAAAAAGTAAAAATTATATTGGTAATTATTAGAATGATGAAAGTGAGGAATCCCATGGCAGGACAATCCAACCGCAAAGTTGTAAAATATCGCAGAAAACCAAAAGCAGCGGGGCTTATTTTTGCAATTGTTATTATATATATCGTATGTTTTATCGTGATGTATCTTTCCAAATCCAAAGTACAGACATACGAAGTTGAAGCTGGTTCACTGACTACCAATTCTTCCTATACGGGAATTGCCGTGCGCAGCGAAGCTGTATACCGTTCTGAATACTCCGGCAATATTAACTATTATCAGCGTGAAAACACCCGTATTAAAGGAAATGACACAGTCTATACCGTCGATGAAACCGGGCGCGTATCAGATATCCTTGCACAGTATACGAATGCCGAAGAAAATTCTCTTTCAAAGGAAAGCCTTGCCAATATTAAATCGACTTTAAACTCTTTTAAAACCGGTTATGACGGCAGTAACTTTTCAGATTTGTACGATTTAAAAACAGATATTAATTATATGGTACTTGAATCCATGAACCAGAGCATTATGGCGAATTTAGAGTCCATTATTGAAAATACTGGAAGCCGGAACTTATTCCGTACCGTGTCTGCGGAATCGGGAGGTGTCATTGTCTATTCTATCGACGGTTATGAAGACCTGACTGCTGATACTGTTACACCTTCAGACTTTGATAAAAATAAATATACCAAGACCAATTTAAAAGCACAGGAGCTTGTTGTTGCCGGAAATCCTGCCTATAAACTGATTAACAACGAATCCTGGTACATTTTAATTCCACTGACACAAAGTGATATTGATAAAATGGATTTAACTTCCAAATCAACAATAAATTTAAAAAAGATAACGTCACAACCACCGCAGATTTTTCACTTGTCAACCACGACGGTAATTATTATGGCAGATTAAGCCTGGATAAATACATGATACGATATGCCTCAGAACGTTTTCTGGATATCGAATTAGTCACAGCTTCCAAATCCGGGTTGAAAATTCCGGTTTCCGCCGTGACAGAAAGCGAATTTTATACCATTCCAAAAGAGTATCTGACAACCGGCGGCAACAGCAACAATTCCGGATTTATCTGCGAATCGTATGATTCAGCCGGACAACTGACCACATCCTTTGTTGATGCTGATATTTACCGTAATACCGATACCGTTTATTACGTAAGCTGCGATGACTTTGAGAAAGGTACAATTATTGTAAAACCGGATTCTTCGGAACGCTATGTTATCGGCGCCATCGAAAAATTAAAAGGTGTATACTGCGTCAATACAGGATATACCATTTTTGAACAGGTTGAGATTTTGGATGCCAACAATGAATATTACATTGTGAAAAAAGGGCTTTCCCATGGTATCGCCGCATATGACCACATTTTACTGGATGCCGGTAAATACACGGCAAATCAGATGATTTACTAAAACAACAATTACAAGGAGGGCATTTTCATGCTTGCAGAAAATATTAAAACCGTTGAAAAAAATATTAAAGAAGCCTGCGCGCGTGCAAACCGCAGTGCATCCGATGTGACATTAATTGCCGTCAGCAAAACCAAACCGGTTGACATGCTTTGCGAAGTCTATGATACCGGTATGCGTGAATTCGGTGAAAATTACGTTCAGGAACTTGTTGAAAAAATTGACCGGCTTCCAAAGGACATTCACTGGCATATGATTGGACATTTACAGCGCAATAAAGTCAAATACATCGTAGGTAATGTTACAATGATTCACTCTGTAGATTCGCTGCGCCTTGCTGAAGAAATCAGTAAAGAATCCGTTAAAAAGGATGTCTGCACAGAGATTCTGATTGAAGTCAACGTTGCCGGAGAAGAGAACAAATTCGGTTTTACACCCGAAAATGTTTTTCCTGAACTGGAAAAAATGGCAGCACTTCCGAACGTTAAAATACGGGGTCTGATGACAAGTGCGCCATTTGTCGAAAATCCTGAAGAAAATCGTAAATATTTTAGACAATTAAAGCAATTATCTGTTGACATCAACGCGAAAAACATTGATAATATCTATATGGACACTTTATCCATGGGTATGACAAATGATTATGTTGTTGCAGTAGAAGAGGGTGCAACAATGGTGCGTGTAGGTACGGCTATATTTGGAGCACGTAACTATAATAAGTAGATTGGAGATAGGCACAATGAGTATTTTAAACAGTGTAATGAACGTATTTAAACTTACCGGGGAAGACGATTATGATGAATACGACGATTACGATGAAGAATTCGAAGATGACGAAGATGACAAAGGGTCTGCCCGGAAGAAATTATTTTCAGGCAGCCATAAAAATAAAGACGATGAAGATTATGATTCAGACAGCCGGACAAACGATAAGAAGCCTTTAGGCAGAAAAGTTGTTCCGCTAAAAACCGGTGGTTCAAGAGGTCTTGAGGTGGTTGTTATCCGTCCTGAATCCATGGAAGACTCCAGTGAGATTACAGACACACTTTTAAGCGGAAAGGCCGTTGTTTTAAATCTGGAAGGAATCCACGTTGAAATCGCACAGCGTATTATCGATTATTCAGCCGGTTCATGCTATGCAATGCGTGGCAATCTGCAAAAGATTACCAACTACATATTCCTTGTAACACCGCCGAATGTTGATATTTCCGGTGATATTCCGGAACTGGTGGCAGGTGGTATTGACCTTTCAACATTTAACAGTTCAGACAACAAATTTTAATGTAAATATTAAAAGTGCCGCCCATAGTCTTTGATTATCGGCGGTATTCTTTTGTATCTTACCAATAAGCACAGACACATCAGGAGGAGTTATGTCAGAGATTATTACTGTTCATTTAGATCAAAAACCGATTTATGATATTGTCATTGAAAAAGATTTTTCACAGCTTGGCACTGCATTTTCCAGATTAAATGTAACCGGCCGTAAAATCTGTATTGTAACAGACAGCAATGTCGGACCTTTATATGCCAAAGCCGTTCAGGAAGTTTTAGAAACAACCGGCAATCAGATTTTTGTCTATACATTTGCTGCCGGAGAAGAAAGTAAAAACTTAAATACCGTTCAGGATCTCTATGAATTTTTAATTGAAAATCATTTTGACCGTAAAGATATGCTTGCAGCGCTTGGCGGCGGTGTTGTCGGTGACCTTACCGGTTTTACAGCGGCAACCTATTTACGCGGCATTTCATTTATCCAGATTCCGACTTCCCTTCTGGCTCAGGTTGACTCCAGCATCGGCGGCAAGACCGGTGTGGATTTCCGTGCTTATAAAAATATGGTCGGCGCATTCCATCAGCCAAAGCTTGTATACATGAATATGTCTACACTGCTTTCCTTAGATACCCGTCTGTTTAATTCCGGTTTCGGTGAAATCATCAAACACGGGCTGATTAAAGACGCGGCTTATTACCGCTGGCTGCAGAATAATGCTGCAAAGATTCAGGCAAAAGATTATGATGCCTTGGAACAGATGATTGCAGGAAGCTGTAATATCAAGCGTGAAGTGGTTGAATTAGACCCGACAGAACAGGGCGACCGCGCACTTTTAAATTTCGGACATACACTGGGACATGCTATCGAAAAACTGATGAATTTCCAGCTGTATCACGGCGAATGTGTTGTCCTTGGCATGATTGCCGCATTAAACATTTCCGTTACCCGCGGTCATATTACACAGGCTGAATATGATGATGCTATACAGATGTTTAAAGACTACGCATTTCCAACAAACGTTACCGGCATTTCCATTGATGATGTCATCCGCGTTTCAAAGAGCGATAAAAAAATGGAAGCCAATCAGATTAAATTCATTCTGTTAAAACAAATTGGAAATGCTTACATTGACAGAACTGTAACAGACGACGAGATGAAACGTTCTCTGACAGATATTATCCGATAACAAAACATCCCGTTTAGAAATGAGGCATTACATGAAAAATCTGAATAAAAAAGGACTTTTGGGATATATTTTAGGTATTGTACTTTTATGCCTTATAGACCAGCTGACTAAAATTGCTGCCGTTTCGGCATTAAAAGGCAAATCCCCTTTCGTCCTGATAAAAAATGTACTGGAATTTTATTATCTGGAAAACACCGGTATGGCATGGGGCATGATGAGCGGTGCAAGAATCTATTTTCTGGTTCTGACGGTTCTGATTGTCGGCGTTATTACCTATGTCATTATAAAAATGCCGCGTACACGCCATATGCTTCCGTTTTTTGCCGTACTGACCGTACTGGCATGGGGCGCTTTAGGTAATTTTATCGACAGACTGACACTCGGCTATGTCCGTGATTTTATTTATTTTAAACTGATTAATTTTCCTGTTTTTAATGTTGCAGATATCTATGTAACGGTATCTGTCGTCTGTTTTACCGTTTTAATTCTTTTTTATTATAAAGAAGATGATTTTAGCTTTTTAAAGAAAACTGGTACAAATAAACATTAAAATCAGGAATCCGGTAACTAAACTATAAAAATCCGGCTATGCAGAATTTTAATAACTGGAGGCACTTAAACTGTATGGAAAACACAAAACTTCCTGTAGATAACGCAGCTTTGGATGCTGCATATATTGAAAATGAACCGGACGAATTCATTACGGATATGACAGACTCTCATAACGGTATTGATACCGCAGACAGCTGTATGAAAATCACATTGTCTGTATCTGCGGACAGCGATACTTCCGATGCCGTTGGAACACGTATTGACAAATTTTTATCAGAGAATTTACGGGATTTTTCACGATCTTATCTGCAGACATTGATTCAGGACGGCAGTGTTACCGTAAACGGCAAAAATGTAAAATCCAATTATAAATTAAATGCCGGGGATATCATCGCAATTCATGTTCCCGAAGTGAAAGAGCAGGAGATTGCCGCTGAGGATATTCCACTGGACATTTTATATGAAGACGAAGATATTATTGTTGTAAACAAGCCAAAGGGGATGGTTGTACATCCTGCGGCAGGACATACCAGCGGTACACTTGTCAACGCCTTAATGTATCACTGTAAAGACCATTTATCCGGTATTAACGGGGAACTGCGCCCCGGCATTGTCCACCGTATTGACATGAATACAACCGGTGTCTTAGTTGCCTGCAAAAATGACTATGCCCACCGTAAAATTGCCGAACAGCTGAGCGTTCATTCCATTACCCGTAAATACGAAGCAATCTGCTACAACGCTTTCCGGGAAGAAACCGGAACTGTTGATGCGCCGATTGGCAGAAATCCGGTTGACCGTAAAAAAATGGCAATTGACAAAAAGAATGGCAGACGCGCAGTGACACATTACCGCGTTCTCGAAAATTTCAAGCATTTTGCCCATATTGAATGTCAGCTTGAAACAGGAAGAACCCATCAGATTCGTGTGCATATGACAAGCATCGGACATCCATTACTCGGAGATGATGTGTACGGACCAAAAAGCTGTCCTTATCGTTTAACCGGACAGACGCTTCATGCAAAAGTTCTTGGATTTGTTCATCCGAGATCACGGAAATATCTGGAATTTGACTCGGATCTTCCAGAATATTTCCAGAAATTGCTGAATATCCTGACAGAATAAACAGCATCAGGTTAAAAAGATAAATTTATAAATACAGTAAAGGAGCTGATACTTATGAAAGACAAAATAGTTATTACAATCGGAAGACAGTTTGGAAGCGGCGGAAGAGAAATCGGAAAGTTAATTGCTGAGAAGCTCGGTATTAATTTTTATGACAAAGAACTGATTTCCATTGCAGCAAAGCAGAGTGGTTTATGTGAACAGATTTTTGAAACACATGACGAAAAACCAACCAGCAGCTTTTTATATTCCCTGGTTATGGATACCTATTCTCTCGGATATACCAACTCTGCTTATATGGATATGCCGATCAACCACAAGATCTTCCTGGCACAGTTTGACACCATCAAGAAGATCGCAAACGAAGAGTCCTGCGTCATTGTAGGACGCTGCGCAGATTAGAGGAATACAGAAATGTATTCAATGTATTTGTTCATGCGGATCGCGATGCCAGAATCAAAAGAGTTATGGAACGTGATAATGTGCAGAAAGAAGCAGATGCCTGGGATATGATCAACAAATCCGATAAGAGAAGATCTAATTATTATAATTACTATTCCAATAAAAAATGGGGTGAAGCCCGTACATACGACTTATGCATCAGCAGTAGCCTTCTGGGTGTGGAAGCCTGTGCGGATTCCATTATCGAACTGGCAGATAAAGCATATCATTTTAAATAAAAGGATTCCCGAAAGGGAATCCTTTTATTTAAAATCAATATTCCCAGCACGCCTTTTATTTTCTTCGGTCTGTGAAGCATAGTGCTTTGCAGTCGTATTTATATTGGAATGTCCCAGCACATCGGCAACCAGACGGATATCATTTGTTTTTTGATAAAGTGTAGTACCATAAGTAGCTCTAAGCTTATGCGGACTAAACTTTTTGCCAACCAGTATCTGGGTGTATTTCTCCACAAGATTTTCCATGGCATCAACACTCAAACGTTTGCACTGTCTGCTGAGGAAGAGGGCATTTCGATCCTTTTCCGGTGTATCATCGGATAAATACTGTTCC
>ERZ779902.1094-NODE-1094-length-10526-cov-2.115653_pt1 | contig 10526 bp, 6 predicted proteins | sample MGYA00511350_ERZ779902 | MGnify/ENA primary metagenome ERZ779902 (study PRJEB29588, sample SAMEA2146908) | human gut metagenome | biome: human gut; feature: human-associated habitat; material: faeces | place: Denmark | collected 2008/2010 ...
TGGAGCAGCGACTCTAAACAAATAGCCTATACCAGCCGCAAGAAACAAGGGCTGGCTTACGCCATCTCTACCGATTCGGATATCTACCTTTATGATTTGGAAAGCAAAAAGACCGAGAATCTATGCAAGGACTATACTGAAAGCAGCATACCTGCTACCATGACCAATGCAATGGACGGCGCTACCCCACAAGCAGTCAAACTGACTGTAAAGGACGAAAACAAAGGGTATGACATCAACCCCAAATTCTCGCCCGACGGCAAGTACATCGCATGGCAAAGCATGGAACGCGACGGATATGAGAGTGACCGCAACCGCCTGTGTGTAATGGATTTGGGCAGCAAAAAGAAGACTTATATCACCGAGAGTTTCGAATCGGGTGTAGACGACTATTGCTGGAACAATGACTCCCAAAGCCTGTACTTTGTCGGTGTATGGCATGGTACCAGCATGATATACAGTACGAACCTGAACGGCGAAGTGAAGAAACTGACCGACGGTATGTACGACTACGGTTCGGTGGCGATGGCAGGCGATAAGTTGGTTACCAAACGCCATTCCATCAGTGCAGCCGATGAAATCTATACCCTCACTCCTGCCGACGGCCAGTTGGCTCAAATCTCACATGAGAATGACCACATCTTCAATCAGCTGAAATTGGGCAAAGTGGAAGAAAGATGGACCAAGACCACCGATGGCAAACAAATGCTTTCATGGGTAATCTATCCCACCAACTTTGACCCGAACAAGAAATACCCCGCTCTGCTATTCTGCGAAGGCGGCCCGCAAAGTCCTGTCAGCCAGTTCTGGAGTTACCGTTGGAACTTCCAGATAATGGCGGCCAACGACTACATCATCATTGCCCCCAACCGTCGCGGTCTGCCCGGCTTCGGCATGGAATGGCTGGAACAAATCAGTGGCGATTACGGAGGTCAGTGTATGAAAGACTATCTGTCGGCCATCGATGATATTTCTAAGGAGCCTTATGTGGACACAGACCGTCTGGGATGTGTGGGCGCCAGTTTCGGCGGATATTCGGTCTATTGGCTGGCCGGTCACCATGACAAGCGCTTCAAAGCCTTCATCGCACACGATGGTATCTTCAATATAGAACAGCAATATCTGGAAACGGAAGAAATGTGGTTTGCCAATTGGGATATGGGCGGCGCATACTGGGATAAGAATAATGCAACGGCACAACGCACGTTTGCCAATTCGCCCCACCGTTTTGTAGACAAATGGGATACCCCCATCCTGTGTATCCACGGTGAAAAGGACTATCGCATCCTGGCCTCACAGGGTATGTCTGCCTTTAATGCAGCCGTGCTTCGCGGAGTTCCTGCCGAGCTATTGCTTTACCCGGACGAAAACCATTGGGTATTGAAGCCCCAGAACGGAGTGTTATGGCAACGCACCTTCTTTAGCTGGCTGGACAAGTGGCTGAAGAAATAATTCAGCGGAAACATTCTGTCCAAACATTATATAAAACATAACCACAAAAAAGAGTCATATCAAACTCAATCCTGAGTAAGAATTATGACTCTTTTTATGATTTACAACTTCCTTAAGCTGTCATTGTCTGTTTTAACAAACAACACGGATGTTCTTATGTCTTATTGGGCAGCCTCCGGTGTTTTATTCTCCGGCTTTTCGATACCTTCGCCAGTAGCTCTTTCCTCCATACGCTTGATGCGGACATCAAGATCGGGGTGAGTAGAGAATAACTGATTCAGTTTACTGCTCTTCTGTGCACCGGCTTCTTCCTGCAACTGTTTCAGTTTTTGGAAAGACAGAGCCATTGCCCACGGATTTTTCCCTGCTTTCTTCAGAAACTCGTAACCGTAGTCATCCGCCTCACGCTCCTGTTTTTGTGAGTAAGTGGCATTAACCAACGCTTCTCCCAAATCGCCCAACTGAGATTCTGTAAGTGCAGCAACTTTGCCGCCTTGCGAAGAAATACCGTCTTTCAAAGCTGAAGTCAGCAATGCCGTGCGGAAACCGTTCTTAGAATCCTTATGGGCTACATGACCTACCTCGTGGCCAATTACGCCCAGCAATTCTTCATCACTCATAATGTCCATCAAAGAAGAAAAGACACGGACACTGCCATCGGCACAAGCAAACGCATTCACATCAATCACATAGTACACCTTGAAATTCAAAGGAATGCCTTCCACTTCATTCAAACCTTCGGTCAGCTTTTTCAAACGAACTGTGTATGGATCATCATCGGCACATACCTGATTGTGTTTGTCCATCCAGTCAATATATTCTTTTACATATTCCCTCATCTGCTCATCGGTCAGCGTAACTGCCTTTGCAGCTTTCACAGCGCCACCTATGGCCTTTTTCAGATTGAACTGTGCCATTACCGGTACAGAACACGTCATACACAACAGTACAACTGCCAGTTTCATCAAAGTCTTTTTCATTTTCGTGTAAGTTGTTAATGGTTTTTAATTCTATTTCTAAATATGACACAAAAGAACAAAATTATCGTTTATCCACCAATCTTTTCACTAATTTTTAAAAAGAAACCCCGCCGCAAATTCAGTTTGCGACGGCTTTCACCCTTTTTTATACACACCTTTAAACAAAATGATAATCTTGCCTTAGCATCTCCCCTACACACAACGAGGGGAGCCTGCTCTTTATTTATTTGCGCGAGCCTCGGCAATGTAGCCTAAAGCCTCTTTACATTTTGCAGTAACATAAGCCCAGTCTTCCGCTTCCACTTTATCTTTCGGGAAAAGCTTAGAGCCCATACCTACGCAGAAAACACCTGCTTTAATCCATGAAGTAAGATTTTCCTGAGTAGGCTCTACCCCACCGGTCACCATCAGTTTCGACCAAGGCATCGGTGCCAGCAAACCTTTTACCAACTTCGGACCGAGTACATCACCGGGGAACAGCTTGCAAAGGTCACAGCCCACTTCTTGTGCAAAACCTACCTCAGACACGCTTCCGCATCCCGGAGTATAAGCCACCAGACGACGGTTGCAAATCTTGGCTATTTCAGGATTAAACAATGGGCCGACAACGAAATTTGCCCCTAACTGAAGATACAGTGCAGCGGTAGCCGGATCAACAACCGAGCCAACTCCCATTGCCATTTCAGGACACTCCTTAGCTGCATATTTCACTACCTCGGCAAATACTTCGTGAGCAAAATCACCACGATTAGTGAATTCAAACGCACGAACGCCGCCTTCATAACAGGCTTTTACCACTTTCTTTGCCACTTCTGCATCTTTATGGTAGAACACAGGAACCATGCCGGTAGAACCAATCTTGTTCAACACAGCTATTTTATCAAATTTTGCCATTTTACTGTTTTACAAAAATATGTCTGAATTCTTATCTCTGAACACGTCCGCTGGCATCGCCGCCTGCCAATGCTTCCACTTCCTCAGCAGAAACCAGATTGAAGTCACCATTGATGGTGTGCTTCAAGGCAGAAGCTGCAACAGCAAATTCCAAAGCCGCACCCTGATTGGGTTTTGTCAGCAATCCATGAATAATACCTCCTGAGAATGAGTCGCCGCCACCCACACGGTCAATAATAGGATTGATATCATAACGCTTTGATTCATAGAATTCCTCACCGTTATAAATCATTGCCTTCCAGCCGTTGTGAGAAGCCGAGAACGATTCACGCAAAGTTGAAATAACATATTTGAATCCGAACTCCTGAGCCATTGCCTTGAAAATGCCTTTGTAGCCTTCGGCATTTGTTTCGCCGGCTTCCACATTTGCTTCCGGTTTGAACCCAAGGCAAAGTTCCGCATCTTCCTCATTACCAATACATACATCCACATACTTCATCAACGGTTTCATGATAGCCTGTGCCTTTTCTTTTGTCCACAGTTTCTTGCGGAAATTCAAGTCAACAGACACAGTAACACCATGACGTTTTGCAGCTTCACAAGCCAGCTTGGTCAGTTCAGCAGCCTTGTCAGAAATAGCCGGAGTGATACCTGACCAATGGAACCAGTCGGCCCCTTCCATAATGGCATCGAAATCAAAATCAGTGGGGTCGGCCTCTGAGATAGCCGAGTGTGCACGGTCATAAATAACCTTGCTAGGACGCATTGACGCTCCCGTTTCCAAATAATAGATACCCACGCGGTCACCACCACGAGTAATGAAATCAGTCTTCACACCATATTTGCGCAAAGCATTGACAGCAGACTGGCCGATTTCGTGCTTCGGTAGTTTTGTTACAAAATAAACTTCATGACCATAATTGGCGCAGCTCACTGCCACATTTGCCTCACCACCGCCATAAACTACGTCAAATGAGTCTGACTGTACAAACCGTGTGTTTCCCGGAGTTGAGAGTCTCAACATGATTTCACCTAAGGTTACTATTTTTCCCATAATTACGTGATTTTAAATTGTTATTTATCTGTTCGTTTCACTTTACACTTTACTAAAGCACTGGTCTGCAAGCCGATAGTTGTTAAGGCTTTAACATCTTCGCCCAGTCCCCTACTCGGATATTTCATCCGTGTACGTGCACAAAGGTACTATTTATTTTTTTAATACCAAAAATTGTTATATATTTGTGGGTGAAAAAAATAATTTATTAGTGTGTCCGAGCACGCTATATATAATAAGGTATATGAATAAACTGCCCGAAAGAATCAGAATTAAAGATATTGCCCGCTTAGCGGACGTATCGGTTGGCACAGTAGACCGCGTATTGCATGGCCGCACCGGAGTTTCGGAAGCCAGCCGAAAGAGAGTGGAAGAAATCTTAAAGCAACTGGATTACCAGCCCAATATGTATGCCAGTGCATTGGCCTCAAACAAAAAGTATCTGTTTGTCTGTCTGCTTCCCCAGCACAAAGAAGGAGACTATTGGACTGATGTGGAAGCCGGCATAAAACGTGCTGTGGAAACATTTTCTGATTTCCATATCACGCTCTCCATCTCCTATTACGACCAATATGAATATGCTTCTTTCACAAATTCCGGCAAAGAGATATTGGCCCGGGAAGTGGACGGAGTTTTGGTGGCTCCCACCGTTCCCGAAATCACTTCACAGTTTATCGAACAATTGCAAAAGAAGGAAATCCCTTACATCTTTATCGACTCCAATGTACCCAGTCTTCGTCCTTTGGCATTCTTTGGGCAGAAATCCGAACAAAGCGGTTATTTTGCCGCACGCATGGCAATGATGCTGGGAGAGAGACCGAAAGAAATTGTCGTGTTCCGCCAAATTAATGAAGGGCGATTGGGGTCCAACCAACAGGAGAACCGGGAGAAAGGTTTCAGAAAATACATGCAGGAACATTTCCCCGACTGTCGGATTGTAGAACTAAACCTCTACGCCAAGCGTCCCGACGAGGATGAGATACTGCTACAACGCTTCTTTATCGAACATCCTCAAATTAATTGCGGTATCACGTTCAATTCCAAAGTATATATTGTGGGAGAGTATTTGCTAAAGCATAACAAAAAGGACTTCAAGCTGATGGGGTATGACCTGCTGAGCCGCAATGTACACTGCCTGAAAGAAGGAACTGTAGATTTTTTGATTGCACAGCAACCGTCCGTTCAGGGATACTGCGGTGTGGAAAGTCTTTGCAATCATCTCATTTTCAAAAAAGAAGTGAAGCAGTGCAACTATATGCCCATTACCTTGCTGACAGTAGAGAATATAGATTTCTATCTGGATGCCCACAAAAAACAAATCTAATAACTGACATAAATGGAAACAAAGTATTTAAAAATCAATCCGGCCGACAATGTTGCTGTCGCTATCTCAGAACTTAAATCCGGTGAAACAATTACTGTGGATGGTGTTTCAATCGTTCTGAAAGAGGACATACCCGCCGGGCATAAAGTGGCTTTAAAAGACTTTTCTGAAGGAGAGGATATCATTAAATACGGTTACCCCATCGGACATGCGCGCATGGCTGTGAAACAGGGAAGCTGGATGAATGAAAAGCAAATCCAGACCAACCTTGCCGGATTGCTGGAATATACTTATAATCCGGTGGAAGTCTCACTGGACATTCCCAAAAAGGATTTGACTTTTAAAGGATACCGCCGTAAGAACGGAGAAGTGGGCATCCGCAATGAGATATGGATTATCCCAACTGTGGGATGCGTTAATGGCATAATCAACCAACTGGCAGAGGCATTGAGACGCGAAACCAACGGCGAAGGAGTGGATGCTATCATGGCATTTCCTCATAATTATGGCTGTTCCCAACTGGGTGACGACCATGAAAACACTAAGAAAATTCTGCGTGACATGGTACTGCATCCCAATGCGGGAGCCGTACTCGTGGTAGGCTTGGGGTGCGAGAATAATCAGCCGGATGTATTCCGCGAGTTCCTGGGAGACTATGACCAGGAGCGCGTAAAGTTTATGGTGACCCAGAAAGTGGGTGATGAATACGAAGAAGGAATGGAACTGCTGCGCGAACTTTATGCCAAAGCCATCCAGGACCAGCGCGAGGATATTCCCTTAAGCGAACTGCGCGTAGGCCTGAAGTGTGGCGGTTCGGACGGTCTTTCAGGTATCACTGCTAATCCTACTGTCGGTCTTTTCTCGGATATGCTTGTATCTAAGGGTGGAACAACTATACTTACAGAGGTTCCTGAGATGTTCGGTGCTGAAACAATCCTTATGGACAGATGTGCCAACAGAGAGCTTTTTGATAAGACTGTATGCCTTATAAATGATTTCAAGGAATATTTTATAAAGAACGGTCAGGAGATTTACGAGAATCCTTCTCCGGGAAATAAGGATGGCGGTATAACTACTCTTGAAGACAAGTCACTTGGATGTACACAGAAGTCAGGTTCTTCTCTGGTTAAGGGCGTTCTTGCATACGGAGAGAGAGTCCAGAACAAGGGACTTAACCTTCTCAGCGCTCCGGGTAATGATCTTGTTGCATCGACAGCATGTGCGGCAGCAGGAGCACAGATTGTTCTTTTCACAACAGGGCGTGGAACTCCGTTTGCTTCACCTGTACCTACAGTCAAGATTGCGACCAATTCAAGACTTGCAGGCAAGAAGGGCAACTGGATTGATTTTAATGCAGGACGTCTTGTTACAGATGATGTTCCGATGGAGCAGCTTGCTGATGAGTTATTCCAGCTTGTTCTCGATGTGGCATCAGGCAGGAGGGTTAAAGCGGAGCTTGCCGGCTTCCACGATTTGGCAATATTCAAGCAGGGAGTTACACTGTAATTGTCGGCTTTATGGGTATATTCCTTTATTATATGCCTGTACTAACTTGTATTAATAAGAGAACTTGACAAAAAAAGTAGGCTTTTTTATAATCAAATCAGATATGGAATACAATATATGTATTTTATTTTATGAGAATTAACCGCATGCATGTCAGTGCTGCATACATACATGCGGTAATATATAAGGCAGCACAGAAATGAGGATAAAATGAACGCAGTATTAGAAGAGATTAGTAAGATTGGTATTGTTCCTGTTATAGCACTTGATGATGCAAAGGACGCTGAGCCTCTTGCAAAGGCACTTGTTGAGGGTGGCATCCCATGTGCAGAGGTAACATTCCGTACAGCATGTGCAGCAGATGTAATCAAGATTATGACAACTAAGTACCCTGAGCTTTTAGTTGGTGCCGGTACTGTTCTCACAACAGAGCAGGTTGACAGAGCAGTTGAGGCAGGAGCTAAGTTTATCGTAAGCCCTGGCCTTAATCCTAAGGTTGTTAAGTACTGTGTTGACAAGGGTATCCCTGTAACACCTGGTACATCCAACCCAAGTGATGTTGAGCAGGCTATAGAGCTTGGTCTTGAAGTTGTTAAGTTCTTCCCAGCTGAGCAGGCAGGTGGACTTGCCATGATTAAGGCTATGTCAGCTCCATATGTGAATATGAAGTTCATGCCTACAGGTGGTATCAATGCAGATAACCTTACATCATACCTTGATTTCAAGAAGATCATTGCTTGCGGTGGTTCATGGATGGTTAAGAAGGATCTTGTTGCAGCAGGTAAGTTCGATGAGATTACCAAGCTTACAAGACAGGCTGTTGAGAAGATGTTAGGCTTTGAGGTTAGACATGTTGGTGTTAACCTTACAAGTGAAGCAGAGGCAGAAGAGCTTGCCGATAAGTTCGCTGATATGTTCGGCTTCGAGAAGAAGGTTGGCAACAGCTCAATATTCTCAGGCACAGGCTTCGAGCTTATGAAGAATGGCGGACGTGGAACACATGGTCATATCGCTATTGCAACTAACTATATTGAGAGAGCTATCTACCATCTTGAGAGAAGAGGCTTCAAGTTCGATAAGGATTCTGCTGTTGTTAAGGACGGCAAGCTTAAGGCTATCTACTTCGAGGGCGAGTTCGGCGGCTTCGGAGTACATCTTGTACAGAAGTAATTGCTATATTGAAAAGATAACTATATTTCTTTTGGGCGCTGCTTATGCGGCGCCTTTTTTTTCTCAGATTTATATGGACGATATAAAATAATTGTGTTATAATAAGGCAGACTTTGTAATAAATGTGATTGTTTATATACAGTTATCCGTGAGAATGGATATGGTAAACGAAATATGGCACAGGAGAGTGAATCCGAAATGGGTAAATTGAAGAACATTTTGAAAAAGAATTTAAGATGGGTTGCGACAGGTGCAGTGTTAGCGCTTATTATGGGAGGAGCCTTTTTAGGGTACAGGGCGTATGTACAGGCGGATGCGGAATTTTTGTTCAGCATAAGCATGCAGACTGATTTCTCAACGGTATCCAAGACGGATGCCAGAGCTAAGATTGAACCTCAGCTTGGTACTTTGCCGGATGATTTTGCAAGTCGTTTTAATCCTTCTAAGTATAGCTGGACAGTAAAGGATGATAATAATCAGCCTGTATTTACGATAAGAGATTCGCAGGCAACTCCGGGTATAGCTGTTCTCAGTGAAGTGGGTGCAGGTACATCGTATCTTACAGCTACATATAAGGATGCTTATTATACAGATGCGGATGGCAACATAAAAGAGCCTGCAAGCGTCGGCTCTAATACAGAGGGTCTTACATACCATGAACTTGTAGCAGATTCCCAGAATATTTTCACCGTGAAAGTTCCGCTCCGCATGGTTGGCTATGTCGGCTCAGACATTATGACTGCAGCCAACAATACTTTTATTGTAAGTGCCAATGTATTTGATATAAGATATAATGCATATACGAATCAGGATCAGATTGATTCTACATATCACAATGATTATCATACAGTATCATTTACATATAATCCGAGCGTACTTGCACAGTCTGCTTCTACATTTACGAGCGGTGCGGGAGTTACATCATTCAGTACAATCGGTGGTGGTTCATCAGGAATCTGGGCTACGGTTGACGGAACCCAGTATAAGCTCTCCGAGAAGGTGTATGTAGGTGTTAAGAATACCTCTAAGGGTGATGCTGGTATCACTGTTGAGCAGGGCTCTTATGTTTCACTCAGCGAAGGCTATACCAACATACTTACAGGTAACTTTGGCTATGAGGATTTAGATGGCAATAAGAATGTGTATTTCTGGACACTTCAGGACAGACAGAAATCGGTTGATTCTTCACTTACTCTTGTAGATGTTGTGGATGTATCGGATTCCGGTGTAATAACTGGTAAGTATGCAGGTAAGACAACCGTATACGCAAGCTGTAAGCCAATGAATGAGAGCTATAACACAGATGGTTCGCTTAAGACAGAGTATGCTTCCAGAATAGAAGTAGAGGTTCCTTACGGACTTAAGTTTTCAGAGAACATACTTGTAAGCATAGGTGATAATATTCCACTATATACAACGGCGTTTGACAGCAATGTTACATACTCCTATGAATACAACAATGAGGGTGCGGTTAACCAGATTGGAACAGGTCTTTATGAGGCTGTTAAGGAAGGAACGGCAATCATCAAGGTTGTAATTGAGCGAGTCGAGAACGGTGTTACGGTAAAGACTGAGACGGTTTATGCTAAGATTCAGGTTATTGATAAGCTCATGCTGTCGAAGTCGGAGGCTTCTATTAATGTCGGAGCAACAACACAGATATCGGCTATTCCGACAAGCACTGATACAACTAAGGTTTCAAATGTAACATGGAAGAGTGCAGATGAGAGTATAGCTACTGTTGAGTGGGATAATTCCTCGTTTGAATCAGCATTGGATGTGACCATCACCGGTATCAGTAAAGGTAAGACAAAGATTTATGCATACCAGACGGTTAACGGAGTTGTCAAGGTTGCTTCAATGGACTTAACGGTAACAATTCCCGTAGACGGAATCACACTTAGCGAGCCACAGAATGGTAAATCACATCTTACGATGTACCTTGGCCAGACATTGACTATATATGCAGATTTACAGTACAGTGACAACAATGTACCTGATAACACGGAGCTTATCTGGGAAGCTTCAGGTTCAGCTCAGGAACAGTCACTTATCTCCTTGAATCCTGTGATAACCACCGGTGTGCATCAGTCATGCGATGTTACTGCACAGGGACTTGGTAATACAACACTTACTGTTTACTCTA
>ERZ779902.1116-NODE-1116-length-10345-cov-2.051312_pt1 | contig 10345 bp, 7 predicted proteins | sample MGYA00511350_ERZ779902 | MGnify/ENA primary metagenome ERZ779902 (study PRJEB29588, sample SAMEA2146908) | human gut metagenome | biome: human gut; feature: human-associated habitat; material: faeces | place: Denmark | collected 2008/2010 ...
TGGCTGATCGCTTTGCTTGGTTCTTCCAGCGCATTCGTGGAGTCTACGTTAGCTCAATTATATAAAGAAAAAGGGAAAGACTCGTTCATTGGCGGTCCCGCTTACTATATGCTACATGGTTTGGGGTTACGATGGATGGGGGTATTATTTGCCGTATTGATTTCGATAACCTTTGGTTTTGCCTTTAATTCCGTACAAAGCAATACCATCTGCGCAGCTTGGGAAGGCGCTTTTGGCATCAATCATGCTTGGATCGGGGCGATTCTTACGGTACTTACGTTAATCGTCATATTCGGAGGTATTCATCGTATCGCGAGAGTAAGCAGTATTGTCGTACCGGTCATGGCATTAGGATATATAACATTGGCGTTGGGAATCGTACTGTTTAATATTACCCGCCTACCCGCTGTTATAGAAACCATTCTGTCAAACGCTTTTGGTTGGGAACAGGCGATAGGCGGCAGTGTCGGAGCAGCGTTGATGCAAGGGATTAAACGAGGTCTATTCAGTAATGAGGCCGGTATGGGATCGGCACCGAACGTAGCGGCTACGGCGCATGTCTCCCATCCGGTCAAACAAGGATTGATCCAAGCATTAGGCGTATTTACCGACACGCTGATTATCTGTACCTGCACGGCGTTCATCATCTTGTTTAGCGGAGCGCCATTAGACGGCTCCATCAATGGAGTCCAGCTCACGCAACAAGCTTTGAGTAACGAGGTGGGTAGCATCGGTAGTACGTTTGTCGCTTTAGCGATCCTTTTGTTCGCGTTCAGTAGTATTATCGGTAATTACTATTACGGAGAAGCGAATATTCGTTTTATCACGTCCAAGAGAAGTGTCTTATTTATTTATCGTATATTAGTCGGTGGAATGGTCATGTTCGGTGCGTTGGCTAGTTTAGACTTGGCTTGGAGCCTAGCGGACGTGACGATGGGACTTATGACGATCTGCAATTTGATCGCGATCTCATTGTTGAGCCGTCAAACATTCCTCTTATTACAGGATTACGTAGCCCAAAAGAAAGCGGGTATTAAAAGCCCTGTATTCGATAAGAACAAGATACCCGAGTTGAAAGACAAAGCGCAGTGTTGGTGATCAGACAAACGTATTGAAGTATGATAAAAAGCAAGATGATAAGCTTTTACATAGCGGTCATGATGATATGGACCTGTACGGTAAAAGCTCAAGATGATAATAAATCCCTAATCCACAAAATTGGATTCGACGTACGTCCCTCGTATGTCGCCCCGACTAGCAAATTCCTGAAAGATGATGGCTATGGAAACGGGCTTACTTTACGTAAGGCGGCTTCATTCCATTTGAAATACGGGTTCCAACAGAATCCGAACTCTAAGGAGGGCCAGCTCTATCCGCACACTTACCAAGGAATAGGCGTTTCTTATAATACCTTTGGCAATCGGCAGGAAGTAGGTAATCCTTGGGCGGCATATGTTTTCCAAAGCTCCCGCATCGCCAAGATCTCTTCCCGGCTATCCTTCGATTATGAGTGGAATTTCGGAGCCTCATTTGGTTGGCATCCGTATGATGATAACAATAATTACCGCAATAAGATCATCGGTTCTAAGATCAATGCCTATATCAATCTGGGCTTTTTCCTCAATGCGAAACTATCCCGTTATTGCAACCTGCTTGTCGGGGCGGATTTAACGCACTACTCAAACGGAAATACTCATCTTCCGAATGCGGGATTGAATACGATTGGTGGCCGGATCGGACTCGTCTACACGCTCAATCCTATCGAGGAAAGCCATCATGAGATAGGTACCGCACGTTCCTTACCTGAAAATCAGTTGTACCTCTCTAGCTTTTGGCAACGTGTCAGTTACGATGTCATCCTATACGGCGCGACCCGTGCTAAGGGGGTTATGCTTGGCGACGAGGCTCATATCTTTCCCGGTCATTTCGGTATCCTCGGATTCAACCTCAACCCGATGTACAAATTCAACCGGTTCCTAAAAGCAGGTATCTCCCTAGACGGCCAATATGACGAAAGCGCGAATATTTATTCCGACGAGATCATCCAAGTCGGCGAAGAACCCCGATTCTACCGCCCGCCCCTACACGAGCAAATCGGTATCGGCCTCTCCGCCCGTGGCGAGTTCACGATGCCATTCTTCTCGATCAATATAGGAGTCGGACATAATTTATTTTACAACAAAGGCGACCTGAAAGGATTATACCAGATCCTAGCCCTCAAGGTATCGGTTACACGAAATTTATTCCTGCATGTCGGATACCAACTGCACAAGTTCCATAATCCGAATAACTTGATGTTGGGAGTTGGGTATAGGTTCCATAATAAATAAAAGATAATATCCCGCTTGCTAAGATTATAAAGTTCAATCGTTCATAAAATCTAAGAAAACATATCGATCAAACTTCTTTTTGAAAGTAAAATTGAAGCTGTGCCTTTCATCTTTACTTGTAAGTGGTATAGCTCTATATCCTTTTTTTCTATAATAAGCTTCGTAGAGAAGAAGTTGTCTCCCGATACCGTAACAATAGAATCTTCTAACCCTTCTATTTCCGCTTTCAATAATCCATACTCTGATGAGGCGTACCCTTCAAACTCAATATCGGCCGACATACCTTTATGAACTTTCGTGATAAACCGGTAAGGTACAAGTGCCGTCACTTCCACATACCGCTCATCTACCTGTGTAACAAAAACACTCACCGTCACATTCTCCGGATAAGGTATAAAGCATGCTACCAACGCTAAACAGACAAGCACTGTTGTCAACATCCCGATGCCGTCACGCACGATTCCACCTGGAGCCTTACCAATTATCTCCTGTACCTTCTCACTACGCAACTCTATATTATCATACTCTGCCATACGTATATACATTTCTCATTCTCAAGACCCTAATTCCAATTGATTCTCCACTAAATTATAATAAGCACCACGTTTTTCACACAATGATTTGTGATTCCCAACCTCAACGATTTTCCCGTTATCAATCACAATGATCTGATCCGCATTTTTCACGGTACTCAGCCGATGAGCGACAACACCTACGGTCTTACCTCTATAAAAATCATTCAAGTTCCCCACGATAACCCGCTCGTTCTCGGCATCCAACGCATTAGTGGCTTCATCCAAGAAAATATATTCCGGATTTTTATAAACAGCCCTAGCTATCAAGATACGTTGTTTCTGTCCTTGACTAAGCCCAACACCATCCGGACCGATTTGTGTATTGTATTTCAATGGCAGTCTCATAATAAAACTTTTTATATTCGATATGTCTACGGCCCGGAGTAACCGCCCCGCATCAATCTCTCCATCATCCACGGCAATATTTCGTGCGATCGATTCAGAAAAAACAACCCCATCCTGCATAACGACACCGCATTGACGCCGCCACCATTTCAGATTCAACTCACTAATTGGGGTATTCCCGATACAGATCTTCCCTCCTGATACCGGATAATAACCTAATAACAATTTAATCAACGTAGTTTTACCACTGCCACTGGTACCGACAATAGCGGTCACCTTCCCTCCGGGAATCGTAAAACTCACATCACCTATCGTCTTTCGGAGACTGTGCGGATCATACTTAAAATCGACATTCCGAAAAGACAAATCCCGGTTATCATCCGGATAAGTAGCCAAAGAGTCGGAATGGTCCTCCTCATTCATTTGCGCATGGATCTCATTGATACGATCCAAGCTGATCTTCACATCTTGAGACGCATAAATGAAGTTCATCAATTGTTCAACCGGCCTGTTCAACTGCCCAATAATATATTGTACCGCCAGCATCATACCCAAGGTCATCTGTCCCTCCAACACGGAGGTAGCTGCCAAAATCGTTATCAAGATATTCTTCACTTGGGTAATACATACTCCACCGGCCTCTTGTGCCTGTTTCAACTTCAAGCTACGCATTTGCAAATGAAATAATCCAGCCTGTACATCCTCCCACTCCCAACGGCGACGTTGCTCGCAATCCTGCAACTTGATCTCCTGCATAGTGGTGATGAACTGGTAAGTCTTATTATTATTCTCCGCCTGTTTCTCGAATAGTTCATAATCCAGCACCTTACGCTTACGCAAGAAAAATGCGATCCATACGCCGTACAACACGCTCCCCATCACGAAAATCAGAAATATCATCTTATCATATATCAATAGTACGATCCCGAAAACAACAAATGTCAAAAAAAAAAAAAAAAAAAAAAAAAAAACCGTCAATGACTGAGTTGTGAGAAATTGCTCCACCCGCTTATGATCACCCATCCGTTGTATCAAGTCTCCCATCAACTTTGTATCGAAAAAACCCATCGGGAGCTTTAGTAACTTAATAAAGAAATCCGAGATAAGGGATATATTGATGCGCATGCTGATATGGAGCAAGATCCATCGCTGGATAAAATCCAAGATCGTTTGGCTGAAAATAAGGGTAAGTTGTCCAAGCAAGATTAGCCAGATAAAGCTCAAATCCTTATGTGTGATACCCACATCAACAATCGCTTGTGTCAAGAAGGGAAAGATTAGCTGCAAAACGCAGCCTACAATCAACCCTAAGATAATCTGTCCGAAATAATATTTGAATTGCTTGAAATAACCAAGCAAAAAAGCGAAAGTACGTTTTCCCGCAGCCTGAGTAGATTCTTGTTGATAAAAAGCAGGCGTAGGCTGTATGATCATGGCAACTCCCTTATCCTCTCCTTTCGAGCGGACCGTTATCCAACGATCCACAAAATCCTTCTCCTGATATTGCATCAGACCATTTCCCGGGTCCGCCACGTAGTAAACACTTTTCCTCCCTTTTCTGGATTTGATCTTGTAAAGAACTACAAAATGATTCTGGTTCCAATGTAAGATCACAGGTAACTCAACTTTCGCTAACTGATCGATAGACATTTTTCCGCAAGTTGTTTTCAAGCCTAATTCACCTGCCGCCTCGCTAATGCCCAGTAAGGATACACCGTCCTTACTGGCAAAGCATATCTTAGAGAGAGAATCTATCGAATAATTCTTCCCCAAAAAGGCACAAATCATCCGTAAGCATGCGATACCACACTGCATCGCATCGTGTTGTCGATAGAAAGGGAAACTACGCATAAGAATATTTATTTACAATCTGTTTATAACGTCTTGTCCTGCTCCCGAACCTTTGTATTTATTTCGTCCCATATTAAATTTAAACCGAACTGTTAGCCTGACAGACTCACTATCCAATTTAGCTCTTTGATAGGCAGTATTGATACCACTATACAAATCTATATTCTGTCGGCTTAAATGCCCTACATCAAACCATTGGAGATTAAAGCTCAAACGATCCTGCAAAAATGATTTCCGTAAACTTAAATCAATTTCCCCTGTCTGATTTAATATATAATTTTGTGATGCACCTTTTGTCTGATAAGAGAAATCAGCACGCACCACAAAACCTTTTGGCAAACTAAACGCATTATTGAAGTTAAACATCAACATCGGCTTATTCATAGCTTTGAAACCGTCCATCCAAGGAGTATCGAACCATTGTTTCCTAAGCCCTATATATGCCATTGGCTCCCAAAGACCAATTTTAGGAGATAAAGAGAGGGATGCGTTCAAACAATCCAGCTGTCCTTCGTTACGATAGGTTACGAACACTATTCTTGGATCCTTATCATAAGGATCTGCCACATTCAATATTACATCGTTGAATCGTTGATAATCCAAAGATAGTTGAACCCACTGATAAGATAAATCCAATCTCAAACTATGAATAATCTCCGGCTGTAACTTTGGATTTCCACCTTTATAGGAAAAACGATTTATATATACAATATTATTACTTAAATCCCCATAGTCCGGACGATGGATTTTCTCTGAATAGCTCAACTGGCTTTGAACTCGTCCTATAGGATAAGACAAAGAAACAAAAGGAAACAAGTTATCATAAGTCCGCCTAAGATCTGAATCTCCGGAAAACTTATCTTGGAAAGAATAATTCACATGCTCATATCGAACTCCCGCAGAAACATCCAGATTTCCCCAAGAACGAGTATAATCCAAGAAAGCCGTTTCCGTCTTCTCCTTTGCCACATTACCCGTACTTGGTAATATAGCTTCCTCATTTTTATAATACTCGTTTTTTTTCATGCTTGCAAATTCACCTCCAAATGAGAAATCCCCCCCCCATAAAGGATGGGATAAGATTAGTTTAGCAGCAAATAAATGAACTGAATTATCTGAAAAAGAACAAATTGCACGATCATCAAAATGTAAGCTACTCTCCTCTGCATAATCCTCTGCATAATCTTTATTCCATAATAAATCTGCGTTAAAATCAATATTTAATTTCCCGATCATTCCTGTATAATAAGCATTTAATTGTTGTTTAGGACCTCTACGTTCATTTGTCCGACTGTTATTCTCCCAGTAGTCGTACTGACTCTCATTCGCATATACCTGACTCCTCACAAAAGACACTTTCGAGTTTTTAGGCATAGCATTGATTGAATAGCGGACTCCTGCCGAATGCCTTTCATTAAACTGATTGTTAATCCCAATATTCCCGTCATAAATATGCCGCTTATAATCCGTATCAAACGTATAATTTTGTCGCCACAACGTATCTAAGCATGTAATCTGCTCTAACGTACTTTCTTGATAAAAATTCCGCAATGTATAAGCGAATCCCCCAAATAGGTCTAATCCATTTTTGCTATATTTGAGATTAAATTGCTCCATGAGTCCGGACTTATGCGACTGTTCCACACGGGAACGTACATCCAGCCCCAACCCTTCACCAACCGGACGAGCCGTCCGAATTCGTATAACCGCTTTAACACTTGCATCATATTGGACTCCTGGATTATTCAACACTTCAACCCTAGCAATATTCTCCGATCCAAGCCTTTCCAGTTCTGACAAATCACGAACCAAGCGTCCATTCAAATAAATAGAAGGTGTACCTTTTCCAAACACGGAATAGGCACCATCTTTACCTTGTACACCGGGTATATGATTCAACACATCACTAGCTGTTCCTATTTTACTCAGCAAGGAATTTTGTACATTTGTAATTAACTTCCCATTTTTCAATTCATATACAGGACGATGAGCTATAACCACCGCTTCTCCCAACACCAATGATTGCTCTGGGATCACGATAACGCCTAGGGAACCAATCGTACAATTTCTAAAAACAGTTTGGAAACCAACAGATGATATCTTAAGTAAATAATTATCATCAGACGGAACCGGTATAAGAAAACCTCCATCCTTATCACTTACCCCTCCATCCACAAAAAAAGAATCTGTAGTCATAACAACCACATTCGCATAACTTAATGGGGCATTATTGTTATCTTTCAAAGTACCTGAGATTGCCTGAGCCCCTAAAGTGAACACAGTCATCCACCAACCTGCAAAAAATAGCAAAAACCATCTTTTTTCTTTCCCACCCATTTTCATATTGTATTATCTAATCATTATTATTAAATCTCTAAAGCGTTTCGCTTGCAATAAGAGACAGAGGAAGTAAATTTCTTGCCCTCAAAGACGGGCTTAAGTCTACAATTTTTCAATGCACATTGTTTTTTAAACTGACATTTTGGACAATCATCCAAATCATTCAGTCGAGTTATTCCTCTGAATCTATCCAATTTAGAAGATCTCCAAATATCATCTATACTTTCATGTAACAAATTTCCAATGACATATTCCTCATGATCAAAAGCATAAAAACATGGATATATATCAAGATTTTCATCCATAGCCAAAATACTATTCCCCGCTGAACAAGCGATAATATCACTCTTTTCTTTTTCTACCAAAGAAAGGTCGTCGGACAATTCAAGTCTACGACCATATTTCTTATGGGCTTCATTATACACTCTATATACTTCTTGACTCTCATCCTCACTCAAAAACAAATTTTTATTATCACCAGCTCTTCCTACGGGACGCAAACAATTCAAGAACAAGACCTCTGCTCTCAAGAAATCTAATGTAAAAGAAATCATATCCCGTATTTGATAAAAGTTTCTTTTATTAATAGAGCAAGTTATTCCAAATTTAACACCTGCATCTCTCAATCTCAATAGTTGCCGAGAAATTACATCAAAAGCTCCCTTTCCCCTAGTGAAATCATGAGTCTCACTATCCAATCCATCCAATGAAATCCCTAAATGGATATCACCCAACCGGAGGATTTCAATATCTCTATCCTTTATTAGCATACCATTAGTCAAAACAATTGTCTCAAAATGCCTTTTAGATAATTCAAGAAGAATCTGATCAAAATTAGGTACCGTGAAAGGTTCTCCTCCCGTTATTTTCAAAGTTTTCAAATTAATCCTATCAAATTCACTGAAAATGCGGGAAAATACATCTATACCATATTCTCGTATCCCAAATTTTGGAGAAGCTCCTTCAAAACAATGTTTGCAAGCTAAGTTGCAATGTTTAGTAATAACAAAATCTATTCGTCCTGGACTTATTTCTGTCAATGGTGACAAATTCTTCTTATCTTTATAAAAATCAGGTATACAAAATGATTCCTTTGTCGGAACTAATAAGTCTATGAACTCCGGATTTCTCAGAAAAACCAAAAAATCATCCATATTGATACCCATATTCTCGAATTTTTCTTTCACGTATCCCAAAGAAAGGGACGAATGTCTAAATAAATTTAGAATAAAGAATAGCTTGTATGAGAGTTCATAACGTTTTTGAATAGACTTATTATATAATGAATACTGATCATCAAGCCCTTTTCTTAGTACATAATTTTGATTTATAGTCAATTCATCTTTCATAATTTATTCTATATAAAATTCCATGGATTCAAAGCACGTTCCTCAACCCATGGAATTTAATTAATATTTACATGTATTATTTCCACATACGCCATAAAATGGATTACAAATTACGACTCCTTTTCGTCATCTTTTTTCCCATTACAACAGTTGCCGATGACAGACCCATCACCATCCTTCGCGACCTCAAACTCTGTTTTCAGAATTCTGGCCTTCCCGCCTTTAAGCAATTCTAAAGACTCATTGTCGATTGCTTCAAAAAGCCCTACAGTCATGTGTTTTGTTTCCATGTCTCTTCAAATTAGATTTTCGTCCTACTCATAAGCTTTTCGGAATTCGCTCCTATGTTATACAGATAGGTTCTGTTTCTATTTATAAATTACCGGTAAATCAAAAATCACCTAAATAATTTTGGCTCTTAATCGGATAGCCTATGTCATCAATAACATGATCTTCTATCCATATCCATTCTCCATCCACATTTACCCATTCCCCTCCACGAATCTGAGATAACTCAAATTCTGTAAGTTTTTTAAATTTCAAATTTTCCATATTCTCTGTTCTTTGTTCATAATGTAAAGGAAGAGGTTTTCAAACAAATCATTTATAACGAAAACATAATATTTATATCATTATTTTCAAACTCTTTGGTTATATTTGCGTAATCAAATCAATTATAAGATGAAAAAATTCTATTATATAACACTAATAGCCATGACTGCAATTACCTGTATACAAATAGGTTACACGAATAACCTATATAATAATTATAAGAAAAAAGAAATAATCATGATAAATAATCATTTACTGATCGCTATTGACGAGGAGCTTCATCTACGAAAATTAGTTCCTAAATCAACTGATAAACGTCTTATAACATATAAAAGATTAGAAGACATGACTCCCCAAGAAAGGGATAGCCTATTAAAGATAACCAAACCAGGGGATACGATCAATATAGATCAAGCCAGAACACAGAATATAGGCACAAGTGTTGGAGAAATGATAGGGCAGCTACGTCAAGATATGGCCTTTAGCGAAGGAAATCCTTTAAACTTAGATACCCTTAACCATATCTTCTCTGATTCTATCCCCCCAAATTTAGCCTATCGTATCGTACAATATGATAAGGATACGTTAGCCATCGATTCTGTCGGGTATAGCGGAAAGAAATCGTGGAATTATGTCTCAGAGCTATTTCCAATAGGAACCAAGGGACATGTATTCTTACAGGTTAAAGCGGCCATTCCCTGGTTTGAATTTGTCTGGCATCAATTATGGGATTTGATCACCTCTTTATGTATCATGTTGGTTACTTTCATATGTTTGGCCATCCAATTGATAGAGATTAAACGGCAGAATGAGCTATTACGTAAGCGAAAAGCCACAATAAACGGTACCATCCACGACTTAAAGTCCCCACTAAATAGCGTGGTCACGATGTTAAGCTGGTTCAAGGCCACCGAGAATGATCCGCAAAAGAGAAAAATGATAGAGACCGGGCTTTCCGGCGTAAAGCATCTGGTATATACGATCGAATCGCTGCTGGTAATCG
>ERZ779902.1130-NODE-1130-length-10271-cov-2.341034_pt1 | contig 10271 bp, 8 predicted proteins | sample MGYA00511350_ERZ779902 | MGnify/ENA primary metagenome ERZ779902 (study PRJEB29588, sample SAMEA2146908) | human gut metagenome | biome: human gut; feature: human-associated habitat; material: faeces | place: Denmark | collected 2008/2010 ...
CGGTGTGAATTGTGGGAGTGTGTAGCACGGAACAATTCACAGACATCATAGCCTGGAGCATTTTGCTTCGCAAAAACAAGGAGGACTAATGAATTTAGATGAAATGCTGGCGGCAAGCGGTATCAGCGGTGGTGCGGCTGCGGTCAATGGAAATACAAAATCGGGCTTTGTAACATTTGTGGGACGTCCGAATGTCGGGAAATCGACACTGATGAACCGGTTAATCGGACAGAAAATTGCGATTACATCCAATAAGCCGCAGACAACCCGTAACAAAATACAGACAGTTTTTACCGATGAACGCGGGCAGATTGTATTTGTTGATACACCGGGTATTCACAAGGCAAAAAATAAGCTGGGTGAATATATGGTCGGTGCGGCAGAAAAAACGATTGGTGAAGTCGATGTGATCTGCTGGCTGGTAGAACCGACAACGTTTATCGGTGCAGGAGAACAGCACATTATTGAAAAGTTAAAAAAGGTGAAAGCACCGGTTATTTTAGTCATTAACAAGGTGGATACGATTAAGAAAGAAGAAATTCTGCCGGTTATTGACCGCTATAAAAATGAAGTGGATTTTGTGGAAATTATTCCGGTTTCCGCAAGAAACGGTGACAATACCGATGATTTAATCAATGCGATTTTCCAGTATCTGCCGTATGGTCCGATGTATTATGACGAAGATACGATTACAGACCAGCCGATGCGCCAGATTGTATCCGAGCTGATTCGTGAAAAGGCACTGCATGCCTTAAACGAGGAAATTCCACATGGAATCGCGGTTGTCATTGACAGCATGAAAGAAAGAAAATCCCCGAAGGGTCTAATTACGGATATTCAGGCAACGATTATCTGTGAGCGTGATTCGCACAAGGGTATCATTATCGGCAAGGGTGGTCAGATGTTAAAGAAAATCGGTGCCAATGCCCGTTATGAAATTGAACGCCAGTTAGAAACAAAGGTAAACCTCCAGCTTTGGGTAAAGGTAAAAAAAGAATGGCGCGACAGTGATATTCTGATTAAAAACTTCGGATATGACAAGAAAAAAGACGAATAGCAGATGTGAAGCGGTATGGGAGATATTACAGAAGTAACCGGCATGATTTTATCGTCTATGCCGGTCGGTGAATTTGACAGGCGGGTGGTGCTGCTGACCAAAGAGCGCGGAAAGATTTCCGCTTTTGCCAAGGGTGCAAGAAAACCAAACAGTCCGCTGGTGGGAATTACCCGTGCCTTTATATTCGGAACGTTTCAGGTCTATGAAGGGAGAACTTCCTATACGATACGGCAGGCGTCCATTACACATTACTTTGAGGCGGTTATTTCGGATCTGGATGCGGTCTGCTATGCCTGTTATTTTGCAGAGATTGCGGATTATTACGGCAGGGAAAATCTTGATGCGGCAGATATGCTCAATCTCCTATATGTTTCGTTAAAGGCGCTGGCAAACAAAAAGATTCCGGATACACTGGTAAAATGTATTTTTGAATTAAGAATGATTGCCTTAAACGGCGAGTGTCCGGAAGTGTTTGCATGTAAGAATTGCGGCGGTACACAGGACTTAGATACGTATTCGATGACGGCGGACGGCATTTACTGCCATGCGTGTCACGGACAGGCGCCGGACGGCATACAGTTAGAAGAATCTACCGTATACACGCTCCAGTATATTGTCACGGCACCGCTTGAAAAGCTGTATACGTTTACAGTCAGTGAAAATGTACTCACGGAATTGAAAATGGTTTTAAAGCGTATCTGTGCAAAGCATTTGGATAAGCAGATGAAATCCGAAGCCATGCTGCCGGGGTAAAGTAAGCCGGGATACAGGACACGGACATATGTTCGTGCTCCGCGTTTCGGATATGTGCCTGTAAAATGACGGACTGCGGCAGAGCCGTACAGAAATAAGAATAAAAAGAGGATAAAGGATATGTCAGATATGTCACACAATCATCAGAAGAAAATAGCGGTTATCAACGATATGTCCGGGTTTGGGCGTTGTTCAATTGCTGTGGAGCTGCCGGTCATTTCGGCAATGAAGGTTCAGTGCTGTCCACTGCCAACGTCGATTTTTTCCAATCACACGGGTTTTGAAAGCTTCTTTTTTGATGATTATACAGATAAAATGGAAGACTATATGCAGGAGTGGGTGAAACTGGGATTGCAGTTTAACGGCATCTGCACGGGCTTTTTAGGCTCGGCACGCCAGATACGGATTGTGGAGCATTTTCTGTCACTGTTTCAGACAAAAGACAACATTACCATTATCGATCCGGTGATGGGCGATTACGGAAAAATGTATCCGACCTATACGCAGGAAACCTGTGAGGAAATGAAAAAGCTGGTGACACATGCGGATATTTTAACACCGAATCTGACAGAAGGCTGTATCCTTTCCGGAATGGCATATCATGAAAGCTGGACCAAAAAAGAGCTGACCCATATGGCAGAGCTTTTAGCGGAAACAGGACCGGAAAAAATTGTTATCACAGGTATCCAGCAGGGGAAATATGTGGCGAATTTCTGTTATGAAATGGGGCAGGAGGGCTATTTTATCAAGACCGAAAAGGCAGGGATGTCCCGTTCCGGCACGGGTGATATTTTCAGTGCCATTATTGCGGCAGATGCGGTCAACGGTGTGGATTTCCACGATTCGGTGAAAAAAGCATCCGCATTTATTAAAAAATGTATTTTGAAATCTATGGAAATGGACATTCCGCTGACAGACGGTGTCTGCTTTGAGGAACTGCTCACTACCTTAAAATAAAGATATGGAAAAGGAGATTATACGATGGAAATTCTTTATAAGGTACATAATAATCTGTACGTCAATCTGACAAATAAATGTCCGTATGCCTGTACGTTCTGTCTGAGGCAGACGATGGACAGAATCGGAGAATCCGACAGACTGTGGCTGGAAAGAGAGCCGTCTGTGGAAGAAGTAAAAAAAGAATTTGAAAAGTTTGATATGACACAGTACAACGAAGTGGTGTTTTGTGGCTTTGGTGAGCCGACAGAGCGTTTTGATGCGTTAAAAGAGATTGCGGCATTTGTCAAAGAAAAATATAACAAGCCTATCCGTATCAATACCAACGGTGCAGGCAGTCTGATTAACGGACGTGACATCGCACCGGAATTAAAGGGACTTGTAGACACGGTATCCGTCAGCTTAAACCATCCGGAAAAAGAGGAGTATTTAAAGCTCGTCAGAAGTAAATTCGGGGAAGAATCCTTTGATGCGATGCTTTCATTTGCAAAAGCGTGTACAAAATACGTACCGCATGTTGTTATGACAACCGTAGATACGACCATCAGTCACGAACAGGAAGCACAGTGTCAAAAGATTTGCGATGAAATCGGCGCGGCATACAGAATCCGCCCGTGGGAAGACTAGTGTGAACAATCCTTAAATCAAAGATTGTTGACACGGATATTTGCGCTGTGAATAGCACAAATATCCATATATAGTAATCGCGGCTTTGTAAGAAAGCCGCTCAGAAGAAGAATATGGTCTTGTCAGAATGATAAAAATAGTATAAAATTGTTGCATGTTTATGCGGAGTGTAAGCGCATAAAAGAAAAAGGATAGAGAAGAATGAGCCGCAGGTGCGGAGGAATGGAGATTAGAAATGGAAAAGACAATGGAAAAGATTGTAGCCTTAGCAAAGGCAAGAGGATTTGTGTATCCGGGTTCAGAAATTTACGGTGGACTTGCTAATACATGGGACTACGGCAATCTGGGTGTAGAATTAAAGAATAATGTGAAAAAAGCATGGTGGCAGAAGTTCGTTCAGGAAAGTCCGTACAATGTCGGCGTGGACTGTGCAATTTTAATGAACCCTCAGACATGGGTTGCTTCAGGGCACCTTGGCGGATTCTCTGATCCGTTAATGGATTGTAAGGAATGTCATGAAAGATTCCGTGCCGATAAGCTGATTGAAGACTGGGCAGATGAGAATAAGTTTGATTTAGGCGGTTCTGTAGACGGCTGGACACAGGAACAGATGAAGAATTTCATTGACGAACACGAAATCAACTGTCCGACCTGCGGAAAGCACAACTTTACAGAAATCAGACAGTTTAACCTGATGTTTAAGACATTCCAGGGTGTTACGGAAGATGCAAAGAATACCGTTTATTTAAGACCGGAAACAGCACAGGGTATTTTCGTCAACTTTAAAAATGTACAGAGAACATCCAGAAAGAAAGTACCGTTTGGTATCGGTCAGATTGGTAAGTCTTTCAGAAATGAAATTACACCGGGTAACTTCACATTCCGTACCAGAGAATTTGAACAGATGGAACTTGAATTCTTCTGCAAGCCGGGAACAGACTTGGAGTGGTTTACATATTGGAGACAGTACTGCATCGACTGGTTACAGAAGCTGGGAATCAAGGAAGATGAAATGCGTGCAAGAGATCATTCTCCGGAAGAATTATGCTTCTACAGCAAGGGAACAACGGATATTGAATTCTTATTCCCATTCGGCTGGGGCGAGCTCTGGGGTATTGCCGACAGAACAGATTACGATTTGACACAGCATCAGACCGTATCCGGTGAAGATATGTCTTATTTTGATGATGAAGCAAAGGAAAAGTACATTCCATACGTTATCGAGCCTTCACTGGGGGCAGACCGTGTAACACTTGCATTCCTGTGTTCTGCATATGATGAGGAAGAATTAGAAGGCGGTGACGTAAGAACCGTGCTTCATTTCCATCCGGCACTGGCACCGGTTAAAATCGGTGTGCTTCCGCTGTCTAAGAAGTTAAATGAAGGCGCAGAAAAGGTGTTTGCTGAACTTTCAAAGACTTATAACTGTGAATTCGATGACAGAGGAAATATCGGTAAGAGATACAGAAGACAGGATGAAATCGGTACACCGTTCTGCATTACATACGACTTTGATTCAGAAGAAGATAATGCCGTAACGGTACGTAACAGAGATACAATGGAACAGGAACGTGTAAAGATTGCTGATTTAAAGGCATATTTCGCAGACAAATTTACATTTTAATATGTGAGAGGAATCGCCATGAAATGTCCGAAATGTGGTCAGGAGTATGAGGGCAGTGCCTGCCCGAATTGTGAACCGGGACCAGAGATTATCGTCAATAATGCAGATTATCTGAGGAGAAAAGAGGCGTATGAAAAGAAGCAGGCTGAAAAAGAGTCTGCTTCTTCTCACACAGACAAGCCGCAGAAAGAATCGGCAGAGGAAAACGCCGATGACCGCAGAGCAGTAAAAAAGAAGCCACAGGAACAGCCGGAGTATGAGGAAATCGATTATCTGGGTATGATGAAAAAGGTGTATGATACCGGAAAAGAAGCAGCAGGCAGTGCCGCAGAGGAGCTAAAGAAACGAAAAGGCTTTTTTAGCAGATACCGGAAACGGATTATCGCGGCAGTGCTGGTTGTATGTGTACTGGCAGGCGGCGGATTTGGCATTTACAAGCTTGCTTCCCGTAAAAATTATGTGCTTTATATGAGTTCCGGTGCAAAGATTTACAATGTTGCAGGGCTGGAAAATAATTATGTGTGTGAAAATAAGCAGGCGGTTTTTGCAGTCGATAACCGTACATTTTACACGCCGCAGTTTCCACAGCAGATTGATGCCGATGCGGTGACAAATACGCTTGCAAGCGACAACGGGGAATATTTTGCGGCAACCGTCTATGATGAGGGCAGTGCGCAGTATGCGCTGTATACATGGAAAGATGGACAGGATGCGGTTCAGGTGTCTAAAAATGCCTATGATAAAGATATCGGTTATATTACGAATAAAGGAAAAGTTATTTATTCCGATGTCGAGGTTGTCAATGAGGAAGGCGGACTCGGAGCTATGCAGTTATATGTATACGATGCGTCCGGAAAGCTTACACTCATAGAAGGGCAGTTAAAGGAATATTTTGTGTATGCGGCAGAAGAAAAAATTGTCTGCTACAACAAGAATAATGTATTGTATCTGTATGATTATGATGAGAATAAAAAAGAAAATGAATTATCTGACAGTGTCAGAAGCGTGTATGCAGAAAGTGCGAAGGCAGATAACTTTTTTACGGCAAAGGCAGATACGGTAAATACTTCAAAGAATGCCCATGCGCTGATTTTCAGCGACGACGGTGAGTGGTACTACTACAACATTTCAGAACAAAAGACAAAGTATATGATGCAGGAACTGTCATCTTCCGTAGAAATAATTTATGAGGAAAAGGCAGGGTATCTGTATCTTTTAGCGCCGAATAAAATTACCTATGCGGAATTGTCACAAGACGGAATTAAAGAACGTGTGCAGGTTGATACACTGCTGCAGGCAGATTATGAGTATCTTCCGGCGGATAATATACTGGTGTACATTAATGCAGACGGTACACTCTGTTACAGTGAAAAAGGAAAGAAAAGCGGGATTACATCCGGCGTCACGGCAGGAACACTCAGCAGTGTGGACAATACACAGAACGGTATTACTTATATCAAAGACGGTGTGCAGTATTATTGTGCATCGGTAAAGGGCAGTCCTGTAAAAATGTGTGAGCAGACGGAACAGACAGACACGGCATATACACTGCTGTATAAAAACAGGCTGTATTTTTACGATGCCGACGGACAGCTTTATTCCTGTGCAAAAAAAGGGAATGGGCTTGAGAAGGTTGGCGATGTCAGCCGTTTCTGGCTTGGAACAAAATATCAGTAAAACGGTAAAGTATTTAATGCAACAGTACCGGGCAGAAAGACGATAATCTGCCGGTGCGGGTGCAAAGTAAAAAAGGACGGAATCAACAGTATCTGAAACAGATTTAAGTTTCAGATACCGGGGATTCCGTTTTTTGCGGCTTATTGTATGCTGTTTTATCGTTTTTTTATCCTGTACGGTTATGCTGTATTTCTAAATCACGCGGCACCGGTAAGTTTCCGGAACATTTTAAACAGTGCATCGCCGTATGTGGCAGAAGAAACAGACTGCGCGGCAGTGATATCGACCGTGCCGATGGTCTTTCCGTCCAATGTGTATGTCAGGGTGCCGATGACGTCCCCCTCGTTTACAGGTGCTGTGACTGTTTCAGGGAGAGTCAGTTGTTTTTCGATGCTGGCGGTATCGACAGGTTCTAAGAATAAGGTCGAAAATTCTTTTGCATAGGAAAGTGAAAGCGTATCGCACCGCCCACCGGATACGGATAGGTTTGGGAGCTGCGGCATTTCAGTATCGTGATAAATGTCGCATACACTATATCCGTAATTCAGCAGCGTTACGGCATCTGAAAAACGGGTCTTACTGTCGGGAGCAGCCATGATAACTGCAATTAATTCAACACCGTCTTTATTGGCGGTTGCAGAAAGACAGCATTTGGCAAGTCCGGTAGAACCGGTCTTTAAGCCTGTTGCCCACTGATATTGTTTAATAAGCTTATTCGTGTTTGTCAGACCGAACTCACTTTCGCCTTTGCGGGTAACGTGCGTAATCGTATCCATCCAGATGGTTGAGTAATTGTGAATCTGAGGATACTGCACAATCAGTTCACGGCTCATCAGGGCAACATCCCTTGCAGTTGACATATGCCCGTCTGTATCCAGTCCGCAGCAGTTGATAAAAGTAGTGTTATTCATGCCAAGTCCTTTGGCACGCTCATTCATTTTGGCAACGAAGCCCTCCTCGCTGCCGGCAATCAGTTCCGCCATTGCAACACAGGCATCGTTGGCACTGGCAACACTGATACATTTAATCATGGTTTCGACCGTCTGTGTTTCGCCGGGGTGGCTACCGCCCATGGAAGCTGCATATTCGGATACGGTCACATCGTCGGTCAGGTTGATTTTACCGGAGTTTAATGCATCAAAAATCAGAATTAATGTCATGATTTTTGTAATGCTTGCGGGGTGTAAGACTGTATCGGCATCTTTTTCATAAATCACCTGTCCGGTGGAAGCTTCCATTAAAATGGCGGCGGGCGAGGTAATGGCAGGACCATTGTCGGAATTTCCGGCATATGTAATGCAGGGGAAAACGGAGGTTAACAAAAAACATACGGAAAGAAGTAGGGCAGTCAGACGGACTGCCGGATAAAGAAGCACAGTTTTACGCATAAGAAGCTCATTTCCGCTAAAAAGCAATTCATTTTCTTAATGCAGTATATGAAATAGACTTAATTTGTATGCTTTTGCTGTATTTTTTTGTGAAAAATAGGCAAATCTGCTTTCGGGTAGTGAAATTTGAAAAAAAATATGTTATATTTCTTATTATTGGGTTTACTAGAGCCTGTGGAGGAATAAATGAGTAGTAATGTAAAAGATGTTATTTATTCTGTTTACAGAATACGGATGAGTGATTACCGTATTATCTCGGCAGATGAAAATTTTGAGAAACTGACAGGATATACTGAAAAAGATTACAGAGAAAATCAATTAAAACATACCGATTTGATTCCGGCAGAAGATATCGTTGAATATATAGAAAAGATGATGCAGATACGCAGGAACCAGAACGAAAATATACAGGAACACCGTCTGGTAAAAAAGAATGGCGATATCATTGTAGTTTTCTGTTATGGAAAAATCTACAAAGATGAAAAGACCGGGGAAATGCAGGCGCAGATTATTGTTTCAGATGTTACCGATACAGCGCCGCTTTCCCAGGTTAAAATAGAAAACAGCAGTTATATGGAAATATCAGAACATGATATGCTTACAGGTCTTTATAACCGAGGCAGTTTTGAAAAACGGGTAAATCACGATTTAGCACTGCTTAATGATGGCAACTGTGCGATTATTGTAATGGATATCCGTGAATTAAAATGGATTAACGACACATACGGACGTTCCGCGGGGGACATGGTAATCAACAATATGGCTGCCAATATGGTATCTATATTCCGTTCCGATGTGGTGATGTCCCGTATTGGCGGCGATGAGTTCTGTCTGTATATTCCACTGTACGAAGAAAAGATGCAGCAGCAGTATATGGATAAAATTATGCAGGTAGCAGAGCAGACAACAATTACCGGATATCCGGATGTGCGGATAAAAGTGACAGTGGGAACAGCGGTGAGTTCACGTTTCGGCACAGATTTCTGGCAGCTTTACAGCAGCGCGGAAACGGCGTTAAAACAGGCAAAAGAAAAGGGAATGACAGGTGTTTCCGTACAGGCTGACAATCCGGTATATAAAGAGGCATATACAGAATCCATTCTTGTAGTAATGGCAAATGATGGTATCCAGCATATGGTGGGAGATATCTTTACGGGAAAATATAAAATTATTAAAGCAGATACCAGTCAGGAGGCAATCGAGATTGTTGATGAAAAAAAGGATTCTCTGTGTCTGGTGCTGACGGAAATGTATGCCAATGGGATAAACGGTTTTGATTTACTTGATTATATGCGGAAAATGGATTATATCGATAATGTTCCGGTTGTTTTTTTATCCAGTGAATATATAGAAGATGTCTATAAAAATGCATTTGCACATGGTGTTATTGATATTGTGACAAGTCCGATTGATACATACAGCTTCAGCAGCCGCTTAAATAACATCATTGATTTATATAAACACAAAAATGCGTTAGAAGAAAAGACCATGCGTCAGACCCGGAAGATACAGCGGCTGAATGAAAAAATTATTGAATCTCTGGGCAATGTTGTAGAATTCCGTGATGTGGAATCCGGTGCGCATATTAAGCGTGTGAAATTTTTTACAAAAATCCTGGCGGAATGTGCAAAAGAGGAATGCCCGGAATATGGACTGACCCAGAACGATATTGATATGATTGTACAGGCATCGCCATTACATGATGTGGGAAAAATTTCAATTTCCGATACGATTCTGCTAAAGCCGGGAAAACTCACACCGGAAGAATTTGAGATTATGAAGACCCACACAACGAAGGGATATGATATTATCCTTCGTATTTTTAACGATGAAGGGGAAGAAGAATATATGCAGTACTGCTCGCAGATTGCAAGGTATCATCATGAAAAATACGATGGGGGCGGATATCCGGAAGGACTTACAGGAGATGAAATTCCAATTGGTGCACAGCTGGTGTCACTGGCAGATGTCTATGATGCGCTGATTAGTAAACGCTGTTACAAACCGTCATTTTCATATGATACAGCTTATCAGATGATTCTGGACGGAGAGTGCGGTATATTTAACCCAAGATTATTACAATGCTTTATAAAGAAAAAGAATGAATTAGAGGCAATGGCAGAACAGTTTAAAGACTAAAAGGGGATAGTGTGAAAAAGCCTTAAATCAAAACTTTTTCACACAGGGA
>ERZ779902.1136-NODE-1136-length-10237-cov-1.623453_pt1 | contig 10237 bp, 10 predicted proteins | sample MGYA00511350_ERZ779902 | MGnify/ENA primary metagenome ERZ779902 (study PRJEB29588, sample SAMEA2146908) | human gut metagenome | biome: human gut; feature: human-associated habitat; material: faeces | place: Denmark | collected 2008/2010 ...
GGCACTTCTTTTTTTGGTTATTTTTACAGTACTTATTTTTGTTTCTAACTATGCTTTTACATTCTTTCAAAAAGGGGCGAATGTGGATTCCTCATTTTACGTGGATCATTTGTGGACTTATGCTTCTGGTTCTCTGATTTATGATAATTATGTATTTGATACAGGTGTAAGAAGGGATGTTACTATTTGGTATAAATTACTCACCTTTGTTTGTGCTTTGCCTAATATGTTTTTAAGTAAACTATATGATATAAAACTTTTTCCGCATGAACGGCAGAATGATCTTCCCATTGCTGTAAATAGTGAAACGACCAGTAATGTAGTAGATGCATTTGGATATATCTATCCATCATATGGTTATTTTTACGAGATAGTTTGTTTCTGTGTGGTAGTGATGCTGATAGGATTTGTATCTGCATTAGTTTATAAGCAGGGTATTTCTAAATCAGATAAAATTCATTCATACTTGGCGATATATCTTTCTTATTTTGTATTCTTTTCATTCTTTGGAACCTTTTATATCGTGTCTGGTCCATGGGAGATTATGGTATATGCTTTGGTTACTCCTCAATTATTTTATAAACGTAAAAAGAAATATTTATGCAAATCGGAATGATGACTTTTCATGCCTCATATAATTTTGGATCTGTATGGCAGGCTTTCTCTTTGCAATATACTGTGAACTCTTTAGGCTATAATTGTGAAATTATTAATTATAGGATGAAATCACAAAAAAACAAATATTCACTTTTTCCGGTTAAAGAAGGCTGGAAATTAGCTTTAAGAAGTTTTCTATTGCTTAAGCATATTAATGGAAAGCGGCAGGCTAATAGAAAATATGAAAATTTTATCAATACTAAGCTCAAGCTCTCTGAAGAGATAAACTACGTGGAACAATTAAAATCTTTTGCAAATCGTTACGATGTTTACTTGGCAGGTAGTGACCAAATTTGGGGATATGACATTCCTGAATTTATTAGCTCTAATGAGGATTCAAGAAGCCCCTATTTTTTAAGTTTCACTGATGGCTATAAAGTATCGTATGCTAGTTCCACGGGCATTGCTACGTTTAATGAACTTATGCTTCAGCAAGAGAATTTAAAAAAAATCTCGCATATAGCAGTGCGAGAAACTAGGGGGAAAGAGTTGGTGCAGCAAGTGGTGGGAAAAGAGGTAGAAGTGACTTTGGATCCAACTTATCTTATTCAGCATGAAGACTGGCTAAATATAGCCGAAGAATATAGTTCTATTAATTTACCTCCGAAATATGTATTAATTTACAGTCTTCAAGGTGTGAAAAAACGTAAGAAATGGTTGCAGCTCATTGATGCTATTCATTTAAATCATCCAGAATATATGTTTGTTACAGTTGCTCCTTTTGCTCCTATAATTGGTAAAGGAATAATAAATCAGGCCAGTGCAGGCCCTGGGGAAATTTTGCATTTTTTTGCTCATGCAGCTTATGTGTTTACCGATACATTCCATGGTATGTCGTTTTCCATACATATGAGAAAAAATTTTTCTCTTTTTGAAAATATTAATGCTGATTTCAGAAAGATGAATATTCTGGAAAAATTTAATAGATAGGGTAACTACTGATATTCATCGAAGTGTAGAACTATTTAATCAAGTTATATTTTATAAGGAGAGAGAGCCTTCTATTCAAACAGAAATTCAGCACTCAATGAGCTATTTGAAGAATGCTATTAACGATTATTATTCACACTGCTAAAAAGTCGATGTTTTATAATGATTACAGAACAATTTGAAATATGTAATAAAGAACTTTGTACAGGATGTGGAGCTTGTGCACAAATATGTGCTTTGAATTGTATCTTAATGACTGCTGATGATGAAGGCTTTATTTATCCTGCTATTGATTTTAATAGATGTATTTCATGTAATAAATGCAGAAAAATATGTCCAGTCAATAGTCCGGTTACAAAAACTCCTTCTCAATTTTATATGGCCTGGCATAATTCTTCGGATGTTCTTCTGAAGAGTAGTTCTGGGGGAATTTTTACATCGTTGGCAAATTATATATTCGAAAAGAAAGGGGTGGTATTTGGTGTAGCTCAAAATCCAGAAAAAGTATATGCTTATCATGTAGCTATTGAAAATGCTGACAGTCTTGATAAATTACGGAAAAGTAAATATTATCAAAGTGATACATTGTTGGTTTATAAAGAGGTGAAGAATCTTTTAGCGCAAGGTCGTTGGGTTCTCTTTACCGGAACAGCTTGTCAAATTGTAGCTCTTCAGAATGTCTTAGGAAATATTTGTAAAGACACCTTGGTTACTATGGATGTGCTTTGTCATGGTATTACGAGCTCTAAGGTTATCCGTTATTATTTAGCAGATATGGAGAATATCTTTGGTAAACACATTGTTGGTTTTGATTTTCGTGCAAAAACACCAAGGTTCGGTTGGGCTAAAAGTTCCAAGGTCCGGCTGCATTTTTCTGATAATAAAATGTATACATATAGTTATGAAGAAGACTTGTTTTTCCCGGGGTTTAATAAGAATCTTTTTTTGAGAGAATCGTGCTATCATTGCTCTTATTGTGGAACACAACGAGTAAGCGATTTTACAGCTGCTGATTTTTGGGGTATTGACAGAAACTCTGTTTCAAAAGAGCAACTTTACAATGGCATATCCTTATTGTTGGTTAATACAGAAAAAGGAAATCATATTAAAGCGGATTTGAGTGATGTTTTATATACCCGTATGGTTGATGCGGAAAACTTGATACCTAAAACGAGTTTGGCTCTTACACGTCCTTGTGATAGGCCTAAAGAACGGGATATCATATTCAGCATGTTTGCAAGGTGCGGATATGTTGAGACTTTGCACAAGTTAATTCCTCAACATTTTAAAAAAGTGAGAAAAAAGAAATATATAACTACTATCATAGGTGAACGAGGATATCAGTTGCTGAAAATGGTTTTACACAAATAGTTCTCTATGGGAAAATATAAAAAGTTGGGCGTAAACATCGTAACTTTTTTTGTGGGCAACATGGGGAGTAGGCTTATTCAGTTTATTTTCATTCCTATGTATACGTACTGGCTTACCACGTACGAGTATGGCATTATTGACACAGTGGTTATTACAGTTTCGTTATGTTGTCCACTTGTGTCGATGAGCATACATGATGCATTACTAAGATTTTTGTTGGAACATGATGGTAAAGAGAATGAATATTATTCTGCATCTTTATTTTTAGGCGCTATAGGATCTTTGTTTTTCTTGCTAAGTGCATTTGTGTTTAATAGCATTGACTTGCTACGCCCTTATTGGTTATATTTCTATATATATATGGTTCTGTCTGTATTTTTTTACATACAAAATTCATTAATAAGAGGTTTGGAGTATAATAAGTTATATTCCGGTCTGGGGGTGATAAACACTCTCTTGCAGGCACTCTGTATTTTACTGCTCGTTGGCAAATTTCGGTTAGGTATTGATGGTTACTTGATGTCTATGATAATAGCCTATGCATCCTCATTATTGGTTTCCATTTTCGCAACTAAGAGTTGGAACTATTTTTCTACAAAATATATCAGTAAATGCCAAATACAAAGTATGCTGATGTATAGTCTTCCTTTGGTGCCTAATGCAATGATGTGGTGGGTTATAAATTCTTCGGATAAATATATGATTCTTTACTTCCTTTCACCAGAAGCTAATGGTGTTTTTGCCATCGCTTCGAAGATACCTTTAGTGATAAATGTTGCTTATTCTATTTTTTTGATGGCATGGCAAATATCTGTGGTAGAAGAACGAAATCAAGAAGGTAAAGAAAACTTCTATCATATGATTTATTTATGTATGATATCGGGACTCTTTATTTTTGCCTCTTTTATAATGATATTCATAAAACCTGCAATCTTGACATTTCTGTCCGATGGATATAACGAGACTTGGAAGTATATTCCTCTTTTATTGATAAGTGCTATTTTTACCTGCTTAGCTGGATATTATGGTTCTTTTTATGTAGCTTTTAAAAAAACAGGTGGTGCTTTGAAAACCTCTATGGTTTGTGCTATGGTAAGCATTTGCTTGAATTTATTTCTTATTCGTTATATCGGGTTGTTAGGAGTGGCTATGTCAAATTTGATATCATTTTTAACTTTATATGTTTATCGGATAATAGATACTAAGAGATTTTTGATAATAAAGCCTGAATCTGTTTTGGTTTTATGTAATACTGCTATTCTAATAACGCAAACTTTTATTATCTATTTTTTAGATGGCTATGTAGCTTTTTTGATTTTAATTTTCCTCTTTGTTTTAATGACTTTTATAAACAGATCGTTACTTGTTAAAATTGTTGCCATTTTAAAAGAAATTGTGCAAAAAAAATATTATGGAAAGAATTCAGTATAATGTGATAGAACGTGATACCAAGAATGCTTCAGGTAAAGCTAAAAAAGATGTGGGAAACATCTTACGAATTAATGGGTTTAAAAACCTTTATAATCCATTAGAATATAGGTACTTTAGAGTAATGCAACAACTATGGTCTATTAGTAGGCTTAAATCGGATATTTGTTTATTTGTTCAATATCCTGCTAATATACAGATCTGCTATAACTATTTGAAATCACGTAAGGGCTTTAAAATTTGTATTATTCATGATTTAGAGTCTTTACGTGGCACAAAGACAGTAAAAGAGGAAATTTCCGTGCTTAATTCGTTCAATATTGTTATCAGTCATAATGAAAAGATGAGCCAATATTTGCGAAGCAATGGACTTGTTTCTCGTATAGTGGAGTTGGATATATTCGACTATTTACTTCCGGTTGATTTACCAATCAACGCTACTTATAGAAATAATGAAATAGCCTTTGCTGGTAATCTTGAGAAATCTATATTTCTAAAGAGAATGGGTGAATTGCAGGATTTTAAAGTAAATTTATATGGAGCACCTATCAGTGATATGCAACCTATTGTCAGTAATCGTAATATAGATTATAAAGGTTGCTTCTCTTCGGAAGACCTCATTAGTCATCTTAGCGGTGGGTGGGGATTGGTTTGGGATGGTGATTCTTTGGATTGTTGTAATGGTATTGCCGGTGAGTATATGAGGTATAATTGTCCTCATAAGGTTTCAATGTATATCGTTTCTGAACGACCTATTATTATATGGAATCAAGCAGCTATGGCCGACTATGTTGTGAAGCACAATCTTGGCATAAAAGTAAGTAGTTTGCATAATTTACAAAATATAATTTCTTCTTTTTCATCAGATGAATATAACTTAATGGTCCGTGCAGTGAAAGCTGAGAAAATGAAGTTGTCTGTGGGTGGGCAGTTACAAGGAATTTTAAATAGTATATTAAATCAATAAATATGCATCAGAAACAATATGATTATTTGATAGTAGGTGCGGGTTTATATGGCGCGGTTTTTGCCAAACAAGCAGTAGATAAAGGTAAGTCTGTGCTTGTAATTGATAAACGATCACACATAGCAGGAAATGTCTATACGGAGCGAATTGCAGATATTAATGTTCATAAATATGGTGCTCATATATTTCATACAAACAATAAATATGTATGGGATTATATAAATTCGTTTGCAGAGTTTAATCGGTATACGAATTCTCCATTGGCAAATTATAAAGGCAAACTTTATAATTTACCTTTTAATATGAATACTTTTTATCAAATGTGGGGAGTGAGAACTCCAGCGGAGGCTTTGAGTATGATTGAGACTCAAAGGATTGAAGCAGGTATAAAGGAGCCACAGAATTTGGAAGAGCAAGCGATATCTCTTGTAGGGAGGGATATATATGAGAAATTGATAAAAGGGTATACTGAAAAACAATGGGGGAGGTCTGCTGTAGATTTACCCGCGTTTATTATTCAGCGTTTGCCTGTGCGTTTTACTTTTGACAATAACTATTTTGATGCCAGATATCAAGGAATACCGATTGGAGGTTATACTTCGATTATTGAGAAAATGTTGGCAAAAGCAGACTTACTGTTGGAAGTAGATTATTTTTCAGATAAGGCATATTTGGATACTTTGGCGGATAACATCGTTTATACGGGTGAAATAGATCGTTATTTCGACTATTTTTATGGTACTTTAGAATACCGCACTTTGAGATTTGAGACTACTTTACTTGAAGGTCAAGCAAATTTTCAGGGGAATGCAGTCGTAAATTATACTGATGCTGATATTCAATATACACGTATTGTTGAGCACAAACATTTTGAGTTTGGCTGTCAACCAGATACAGTTATCACTAAAGAGTTTCCGGCTATATTTGAAAATGGAGCAGAGCCCTATTATCCTATAAATAATAAAGAAAATAATAGCTTATATGAAAAATACTATCAACTATCTCAGCTACAAAATAATGTTTTTTTTGGTGGTAGATTGGCTGAATATAAATATTATAACATGGATCAGGTACTAGAACGTGCATTAATGATGGTTGCTCTATTAGAATCATAAAATTAATAAATTATGAAAAAGATTACAAAAACAAATTTTCAGGGATTGCGACAGCTATTTCCTGTATTAGAAAAAGAAGAGATGCGTCATTATATAGGTGGCACCTTTGGTGGTTACTATTATACTGGTGGTTGGAATGGTGATGGTGGCTATTATGGTTCTCCTGGTTTTGGTGGTAGTTCTTATTATTCTCAATATGATTTTGATAATTGGGAAGGTCCTTGGTATGGTGGTTGGGTTGAAGGCATGGGTTGGGTTGCTCCGGATACATATATTTATGGGCATAAGCCTGGAGGCAATCCTCATGAGTATCCTTATTGGTGGTATTATGATGAACCTTTTGAGCACCCTGATTGGGATGGAAATTACGGTGGGTATTATTATAATGGAAGTTTTGATGATGGTAATCTCAACTTAATACATCTAAACAATGGAGAGTGTGTTGTTGCTGCAATAGTCAATGCTGGAATAATGTTAGGTGTAGATTTATCTGTATCATCTATTACTTCCGATCTAAAAAGTTATAAAGATAATAGCATTAATAGATATGTGATTAGCGATGAGTTACTGGGAAATATTTTGGATGATTATTTTGATGTAATAATAGTAGGAGAAGTGTCTGAAATAACCAAATCTGTAGTTCTAGGTAAACCGTTTGTATGCGGTTGATAAAACAAGAGGATCAGGTGAGTAGTGTTTCATATCAGCAATTGCATGATGTTGTTGTCACAGGCGTAAAAAATAGCATAAATGGTTATTTTAAATATTATGATTCCGTGACAGGTGAAGTGGGGCATTTGACAAAAAGTGAACTGGAAACTAAAACAACGCGAAAATTTTATATATTGGACCATAAATAGAACTTAAATATGAAGAACATATTAATTCTTTTCTTGATTCTTTTCTCTTTACATGGGACTTGTTATTGTCAAGTGTCTTCTAGCGATTCTTTGTATAAACGTATACCTGTTGTGAGGTATTCTCCAAAGGACTTTTTGGCAATAGTCAATGACGCTTTTATACATAGTCCGGAATATTTGGATATATGTATAAAAGCGAAAGATACCTTATTTGTTCAGTATCGATTTGGTAAATCCCATGTCTATCGAAGGAAATTTTTTGATATTAATAAAATTGATACACAACTATTCTTTGGCGAAGACAGTCTATTTATTGTTTCTATAAAAAATGAATCATTAAGTTGGCCTGATCTTCCTATCTATCGTATTTATGGGATGAAAAAGTGTGACGGATATTTATATGGATTAACTTGGGGTAAGAGAGAATTATATTCATTTTCTGATTTGCTCAAAACCCGTTATGGTTCTATAGATAAGTTTCGTGAGATATACCTGAATGATGTCAGAGATAATCTTAGTCTTATGGGAGACGAGTATAATGGAATAGCATTATATCCTAATGATAAACGTGGAATGCAATCTTTTTTAGAAAAAGACTATGTGATCTATGAAAGATATAATCCTGCTGATACGGTAGGAGTATTAAATAGATTTGTGTCATTAGTTTCGACCTATACATTGTTGAAGGAAAAACAGAAAGATCTGCTTGAAGATAAAATAATGGAAAGGGTTCGTTATAATCATACGATGAACATAGTGAAAAAGGAGGTAAAAGATTATATTCCTTCAGAAATAATTTTATATGGGGCGGATATAACAGTCTTGTTGTCCAGTGTACTAACAGAATCACAATATGAAGTGGTCTATTCTGCGCTTCAGAATTGTAATTCTTACAGACGTGACGCTATATTTGGTCTGCACTTATTCAGATCTCCTAAAAATATATGGGATGATGGCGATTATGCTACATCGTATGAAGATATGTTGAAGGAAACGGCAAATAATCTTTTGAATCATGTGAAATAGTGATTTTGATTTGCAAAGGAAAAGTTGATTAGAGTACATGAATAGTTATAAAAAATGAAGAAGATTACAAAAACAAATTTTCAAGGATTGCGACAGCTATTTCCTGTATTAGAAAAAGAAGATATGCGTCATTATGTCGGTGGTTATTCTAATGGTTATTGGAATGGCAACTGGAATAATCCCTATTCTTATTTTGATTATGGTGGCTATACAGGCTATAATGGTTATTATTATGATGGCTCGGGATACCGTCTTCCTGAGGTGACAGTTTATGGATATTATCCAAATCATAATCAAGGTGGAGGAGATTTTTGGCCTATATTTCCTAATGGCCCTTTGGAAAATCCTAATGCCGGATATTCTTATTCTAGTGGTCAACAAGGTTATAATGGAAATCCAGGGATTAATGGGAATCCAGGCTATGGCTATTATGGTTATTATGGCTATTATGATAATGGTTATTATGGAGGAGGTGGTAGTCTCGGAGATAGTACTGATACAACAGAATCTATAGTAAAAGACTTGTTAGACTATTTAAAGCAGTCTTTAGTAACTGTAGTTGCGGAAACAGCTGAACTAGCTCATGAAGTTTATAATAAAGTAGTTCCACTATTATTGGAACATCCTGATGCAATAAAAACGTTGCAAGAATATCTGGATGAATTAAAGGAACATATAAACCCAATGGTTGAATCAGATCCGAATAAGATGGATTGGGAGGATTTATTTACTATGTGGCTATTTGAGTTGGGCGCATCAAATATGGATATCAATATGGAAAATAATAATATAAATTTTGTATTTGGAGATGATGCTAAAACAACTAAAGATCTTCAAGTACAAGAAGGAGTATTAGAGGCACGTAATAAAGCTATCATAAATATAAGAGACGGTTCATTCACAGATGTAGACCATACTTGGTCATATGATGTTAATGAGTTTCTTGATGGGGTTATAACAATGAATACAGCAACTTCGTTTTTAGGATCGTATTACACAGAAGTTAAGATACATGATAATCATGATGGTACATATAGACTTGATTATAGAGTTTCTAATATTAGCGGTTTGGAGTCCGCAACGCGTTTGCGTGTATCTCATGATCATGAATACCATGATGGTATTATTCCAAATTGTGATCGGAACTCGGGTGTTGGTTTAGGAGGAACAATAAGTGAAACGTGGACTTGGTCTGAAACTATTAGTTTATGATAAATATGGAACGAATGCTTTTTTGTTCAATATTATTAATGGTGTTGCTGTGTGGCTGCTTAAAACGTCAGTCTCCTCAAAAATATACAGCTCGTTATGGTATTGAATATAATTCAGTTAGAGATAGTTTAGGTATTGTGTTGTTGGATTCAAGTTGGGTAGCATTCAAAGTTTGGGATGGAGTAACAGCTTGGGGCCCTCAAGAAAAAAAAACATATCCGTGTCATGTTAATAAACAAATAGCTTATTTTAATGATACTCTTTATTGTGAATTAGATATATATGGTAATGGAGAAAAATATGAAACCCCTGATGGATTAAATTCTGTCAATTTAAAAGTGATGTATTTTTATCGCCCATCTCGTTCGGGGCCATGGGCGGGCTTGACTTATAGTGATAATGCGGTTGGATGGTATTGTGTTTACGAAGGTGGTCCAGGTGCTCCTGGCCGAATTAGTAAAGAAAAAGCTGATTCTATTATAAGATTATGGAGAATTAAAAATTAAAGTAGTACATAATTATGATATGTCTGTAGATTGTTTGTGGATATAAATCCTCAAAATAGCTCATGAGGCCTTTAATGAGGATACTGTAATCACTTATCCATTAAAAAAATGTGGTAGAAGTATGAGAATCAATATAATCATTGCCAAGTAGTGGTAATTAAAAAA
>ERZ779902.1138-NODE-1138-length-10225-cov-2.280039_pt1 | contig 10225 bp, 10 predicted proteins | sample MGYA00511350_ERZ779902 | MGnify/ENA primary metagenome ERZ779902 (study PRJEB29588, sample SAMEA2146908) | human gut metagenome | biome: human gut; feature: human-associated habitat; material: faeces | place: Denmark | collected 2008/2010 ...
TAATCTTTTGTATTTTTGTGCCGGTTATACCGGATTATACTTATGCAAATTTACTAAATGTTATCATTAAACTTACCATCCTACGAAGCTAAAATAGCACAGCGCAACGGAAAAAATGTTATTTTCGATACGCTCCGAAAAAGATATGTCGCCCTTACTCCCGAAGAATGGGTAAGACAGCATTTTGTTCACTTTCTGACGGATTATAAAGGTTATCCTAAAGGATTACTTGCCAACGAGATACAATTGGACTTGAACGGAACAAAGAAGCGTTGCGACACCGTGTTGTATGATAAAAATTTGAATGCAAAACTGATTGTGGAGTACAAAGCCCCCCATATAGAAATAACACAAGCGGTGTTTGACCAGATAACGCGCTATAACATGGTGCTGAAAGTGAAATATCTCATTGTGAGCAACGGTCTGAGCCATTATTGCTGCCAAATCGACTACGACACACAAAGTTACGTTTTCTTACCCGAAATTCCATCTTATTCCCAACTGTAGCAGGGGGAGAGAAATAGAGATAAAAATACGGATTGCACAAAACAGAACTGTCACATCGGTGACAGTAAGTTCCATGCAATCCGTTCAATATTAACAATAAATAAAAAACTTATAGGTATTGACACTATACCAGCATTTCCAAACTCCTCAAACAAGCCCCCAAAAGACAATAAGACAAAAATCAAAGCAATAGGTAAACCATAGCATAAAAGGATAGCACCCAATATAGAAAGCAAACCATCATAGTCTTTTGATAAATACGGAAGTATCACAATTTCACCAATGACAAAAAGTGCAATAGCTCCTAACACACCAATTACAGGGAATGCGCCTACTATTCTTTTATTTCTTTTTATAAGTTTTTTGTGTGATTCAATTGAAGCGATTTTCTTTTCGCATTTTTGGATTAAATTATTAATATCGTTCTTTCTATACTCACCATAGTTCAAAGCTTTCAGCGCTTTAATTAAATTCTCCCAATCCTTACGATAATAGTTTTTATTGTTTGATAGTTTTTTCAACTTATAATACTCTATATCCATCAAAGCGTGCTCACATTCAATAAGCTTACTTTTTGAATCCTTGTAATTTTCCAACTTTTCAAAGACTAATTTAGAAACATTTATTCCTTTGCGTATATCTGCATTGCTGCCAGTAGAATTTTTCAAATTTGTTGTCTGTTTCGAAAGGATATCACAGGCTTTGTTATAGTTGTATTCAAATTCGCCATCTCTGCACTTTTTCCTCATCGAAGGAGCATCAAGATAATCACCCAGTTTTTCGAAAATCTCGCCGGCTTCTTTATATTCAACCGCTGTTTCAGCCTTTTTTAATGAACTGCTCGCATACGCATATTCAGCTATCTTCAATTTTTCAGCACAAGAATTTGATATACGTTCGGAATCTGAATAATCAATAATTCCATCGAAAAGCTCGATTGCTTTTTTCAAATCAGTTTGTGCCGCCTGACAGTACTCAAACGTTATATTCTTATCTGTTGTAAGATCTTCGTATCTCTTATAAAGTTTATACGCTTCGTCATATTTAAGTTCGTGAGTCTTAACATCGCACTTGCTTATCATTTCAACTGCGTCTGAATATGTACCTACCTTCTCAAATATTTCAGCCGCTTTCTCATAATCCTTCACCGAAGTCGAATTATTGTAAACATTCATCGCATTGCGATAAGTAGTTTCAAGCGCCTTGTCATGACAAGTCAAAGACTGCGCTCTAGCATCAGAATAATCGTCTAGGCTGTCAAAAAGCGCTTTCGCATTCATAAAGCCATCAGCCGTAGAGGTACTTTTCATTATGCTAGAGGCTCTGTTGTATACTGATTTATTCTTATATTCTTGAAGCTGCTTTTTGAGTTTATCATCTGCAAAGCGATAGGCTTTCTTATAGTTATAAAGCTGAGAAAAATCACTTGAAACCAAAGGCAGGCTTTGCTCTTTGGTTATTTTCAGTTCGACCAGTAGTTTTCCTAGATACGCCTCTGCACATTCGGGCGAAGCGTCAAGTACTCGTTCAAAGTATTTATCAGCGTCTTTCCAGTTACTATCCTCAAGGAAAATATACGCCCTCTTTAAAAGTGACGAAGTGCTGTTTTCATGATAATCATTTTTTCTAACGGATACTGTTTTTACAGTATCTATATTTAACACCTTGCAAACTCCGCGAATAAGATCTTGCATAGCGCCTATTTTCGACATATTCTGTGCCTGCTTGTTCCGTATGATAGCCGGAAGATCCTCCGGGTCTATATCTTGATAACAAGGTATTATGGTTTTACCGTGGTCATTTAAAGCAAGTCTTGCATAACGGCTCCACTCATTCTTTACCCACACTGAATTTACATATTCAATACTTGACGTAATGATAAGCATTACCCGCGCAGATTGCAGGGCTGAAAATATGTATGGCTCATAATCCACTCCGAGCTTATCCTCTAGCGTTATTCTGGAGAAAAATACCTTTATCCCCTTTTTCGTCAGCTCGTCGTATATCTCTTGAGCAAGCACGCTGTCAGCCGTTCTCTCTTTGTTTTCATCGCTTTCTTTATAGCATATAAAAACATCATAAGGCGTTTCGTTTTTTGCTACTTGAAGTATCTTTTTTTGTATCTCATCAATATGGCGGGCTTCTGTCTGATAAAGCAATTGCGACTGTGAATCGGAATATTTGATAGCAGATAGATAATCGACATCTTCAAATATACTTTCATACATGGTTCTGTGGCACGTCGGGATCATTTTACCTGACAATGGATCTTCAACATATTCGATTCCAAATTTGCAAAGGCACAGACCCCAGTACGCTTCTGATTCTTCTGAAAACTCAGAAACCAAATTTTGATAAACAGCCTCAGCCGCATCAAATTCGCACTTAGCTCTCAAGCGATTTGCTCTATTGAACAAATTGATCTTCTTCTCATCGCTCAACAGTGGTATAGTTTGCGTTGAGTCGCAAAAATCACAAGTACAAGTGGTTGAATCTTCCGCTACGCTAAGCGTTGCACCGCACATTTTACATCTATACACCGGCATATACAATTCCCCTTTGACTAAACATTTATAGATATACTAATTATAACATATATCCGGCGTTTTTTATTTTCTAAAGCGAAACTGGCACATATTTGGCGAAAAAAAACGCATTTTCGTCGAATTTGAAAAATAAAGACAGCCTATGCATTGATATGACTACCTAAGAGTAAAGACACGAAAAAAACAAAAATCGTGTAAAAACTCTAAGGGGGTATTTTATGTCAAGATGATATTAGTATAATAAAACTTGACACCCCAACCTCAAAGAAGTAAAATAGAAAGAGAAAAAAATGGAGGTAAAGAAATGTCGGAAAATAAACAATATGAAAATGAGTACAAGGTGCAGGCAGTAAAGCTTGCAAAAAAGATAGGTGCGGTAAATGCAGCGAATGAACTTCAGATACCCGTAAATACGCTGTACGGCTGGATCAGAAAAGCAAAAATCGGAAGCCTTGATATCGGCTGCGGAGAACGAAGCCCGGAAGAATCTCTGAATATCGCCGAAGAAAACCAGCAGCTGAGGAAGCGGATAAAAGCATTGGAAAAAGAAAACAAGCGGCTAAGCGAAATGAATGAGTTTTTGGAGGATGCGGCGGCTTTTTTCGCTGCATGCCGTCGGAAGTCCGGAAAGAGCAGCGATTGAGATATATCGCATGCCGAACCGATGACGGCAAAAACATCGGAAAAATCTACTTTTACTGCAAAGCTCTGGAAGTCAGCAGGCAGGCGTTTTACGACTATCTTGGACGTAAGGACGCCCCATGGAAGTATCAGCCGCTTGCTGACGCTATGTTGAAAATTCATGATGAAGACGAGGAAAATTCGGATTATGGCAGAGTACGTATGTATCAGGCGCTCAAGTACAAAAAAGAAGTCGGCAGGCTTGACGGTATCAAAATTCCATGCGAAGCAACTGTCCGCAGCGTGATGGAACGGATAAACCTGATCCATAAACCCAAGCGAAAGCCCAATGGTATTACCAAAGCCGAGCGTGAAGCTCGTAAATCAGACGACCTTCTGAAACGTGATTTTACAGCGGCTGCGCCTTTGAAAAAATGTGTTACAGACATCACCGAGATCAAGGCAAAAGACGGAAAACTGTATGTTTCAGCGATCTTTGACTGCTATGATCTGCTGCCAGTGGGTCTTGCAATGGCAGACCATATGCGAGCCGAACTGTGTTGTGAAACACTGAAAAATGCGAGCTTGCGGTATCAGGAGATTCGAGGAGCCATTGTGCATTCCGACCGCGGCAGCCAGTACACAAGCTCTGCTTATCGGGCAGTTATCAAAAAATATGGCATTGTCCAAAGCATGAACAGTGCCGGAGGAAGATGCCACGATAATGCGAGATGCGAAAGCATATGGGCAAGAATGAAGGAGGAGTTGTTTTATAACCGAGGCAGAAGAACCGAAAATTATACGATCGAAGCATTAAAAACGATGGTCTGGCGATATTTCATGAGCTACTGGAGCAACCGCAGGATCTACTCAGCGATCGGCGGATACCGCCTGCTGTAAAGCGGCGCAGGTACTATTCGGCTATGACCATCGCTGCTTAACTTCAAAATCCTTGCGGTCAATGTGTCAAGTTTTATTGACAAAATCAGTCGGCTTCAAGGACGGTGCAACTATGATGTAGGAGATTCAGGACTGATATAATCACAGCATAAGGAAAAGGGCAATGTCCTCCGTGAGTGGAAGGCATTGCCCTTTTTTTCTTTAGAAATAATCAGTTCAATTGTTTTTGCAGCCATTGAAGGCGATACAGATCATCAAATAAAGTGTCTGCTTTGTACTGCTCCCTAAAACTATAATTTCATCATACGATACCCAATACCGATATGTGTTTGTATCAGCGCCTGACTGCTGTCACTCAGCTTTTTTCGCAGGGTAGCCATAAATACACGCAGGGAGGCTTCGCTGTTATCCGCAGGAGTTCCCCATACACTTTGGATAATGTACTTATGCGTCAGCACCTTGCCGACATTCTTGGCAAGCAGGCAAAGCAGCTTGTATTCTATCGGTGTCAGGTGAAGTTCTTCATCATCAAGGTGAACACAGCCCGAAGCATAGTCTATCCGTAATCTGCCATTGACAAACTCCGTGACCGAGATGTTTTCGGACTTCATAAGCCGCCTTTGTATCACCCTGAGCCTTGCGAGAAGTTCATCAACAGAGAAAGGCTTTGTCAGGTAATCATCTGCACCTTTGTCAAGGGCTGTTATCTTGTCCCTGTCCTCGCTCCTTGCACTGACTATGATGATAGGAACATCGCTCCAAGTGCGTATATGCTCTATCACCTCAACGCCGTCAATATCAGGCAGTCCAAGGTCAAGTATGATAATATCAGGCTTATGCGAAGCGTTGAGCATGATCGCTTCATTGCCCCTGACAGCAGTAATAAAGCGATAGTCGTTCATTTTAAGAGTAGTTGTAATAAGATTTCTGATAGGCTTGTCGTCCTCCACCACCAGAACTAGATATTCATTCATTCAAATCGACCTCTCCTATTGGCAGAGTAAAGCTGACAACTGTACCGTTTGGTATGTTGTCGCTGACAGATATAGTACCGCCGTGTGAAGTAATAATTGACCTGCACAGTGCAAGCCCCAGCCCCAGACTTCTTCTGCTGTCTGAGGAACGGCTGCCGCCCGTATAGAACATATCAAATACCTTTTCTTTTTCTTCATCGGAGATACCAGTGCCGTGATCGGACACGGATATCACAGCATACGCATTTTCTCGGCGCACACTGACGGTAACATCAGAATCCTCATCACTGTACTTGACAGCATTATCCATAAGATTGACTATGACCTGTACGATAAGGTTCGCATCTGCCATAACGGGGATTATCTCGTCATACATATCAACGATGATATTTCGCTTTGGGTGAGTGCGTTTGGTGTGTCTGACAGCCTCCTGAACAATGTCATCAAGTATCTCTACCGAGATATTGAGCTGCATTCTGCCGTCCTCAATTCGTGTAGCGTATAAAAGATTTTCCACCATTTCGATAAGCCACATTGATTCGGAATAAATATCCGTGTATATCTGCTGACGTGCTGATTCATCAAGCGTATCGCCGCCGGAAATGAGCGTACTGGCATTGCCTGATATGGAGGTCAGCGGTGTTCTGAGATCATGGGATATGGAACGGAGCATATCAGCTCTAAGCTGTTCATTCTGCGCCAGAAGTGCCGCCTCCTCCTTTTCACGGGCATTCTGCTCGGCGATCAGGATATTGCGTTTCAGCTTATTGGCAAGCGTTCCTGCAATGAACGCTGTAATAAACATCATCACAAATGTGACAGGATAGCCTGCATCGTGAGCTGAAAGAGAAAACTCAGGATATGTGAAGAAGCAGTTGAAAAGCATTACTCCTACTAATGATGATATCAGGCAGAAATATATCTTTGATGTAAAAATGGATATCACAAGCACAGCAATAATATACAGCATGATAATGTCCGCATCGGCAAGTTGAAAGGCTTTGAATGCGTATCCGGCAAGTGTTGCGGCTGGGAGGACCACAAGACATATAGCGGAGTCTTTGAACACAGAAAATACTTTAGAGCTTTTTATAGAATTAACAGTCATAAGAATCACCCTTGTTATTATAACATATCACTTCTGTGTTCGTCAACATCATCTTCTGACAGGTTGTGTCCACGGCTGCTCTTTTGTATCTCCTCGATGAATTCATCTCCTAAATTCTGAAACATTTCTGGATATCCCGAACCTCACCTATGACAAATGCGATGTCATCAGTTTCAATTACAGTGTCCGGTGCAGGGATAAATACCTTTTCTCCGCGTTTGATCGTCAGAATATTGATCTTGAATTTCTTTCGTATATCGATCTGTGAAAGCGACTTTCCGAACCAGTCCTTCGGTACTTTCAGTTCGTAGATCGAGTAATTGTTATCCAGATGAATAAAGTCGAGTATGCTGTCTGATGCATATTTTGTAGCGATGCGAAGTGCCATCTGCATCTCAGGATAGACAACCTCATCGGCTCCATTTTTAAGCAGGAATTTCATTTGTACATCATTTGTCGCACGGGATATGACTTTCTTTGCCCCCAGCTCCTTGAGCAAAGACGTTGTTTCCAGAGAGGATTGAAACAGGCTGCCGAGGGCAACGATACAAACATCATAGTTTCCTACACCAAGCGAACGGAGAAATTCCTCATTGGTGCTGTCACCGATCCTTGCGTTGGTCACATAGGGCAGGATATCGTTGATACGCTCATCATTTTTATCTACTGCCATGACCTCACACCGAAGCTCCTTCATGCATCTGGCAATATGACTGCCGAATTGACCTACTCCGATAATTAAAACTGTTTTAATATATAAGACTCCTTATCCTACGGATATTTTTTCAAGCGGTAAGCGTGAATTCTTACTGTCCGTCGACGGCAGAGCTGCATAAATGAGTGTCAGTCCGCCGACTCTCCCAAAAAACATAAGTATCATCAGTATCACACGAGATACAGCAGACAGACTGCTTGTAATGCCGAGTGACAGCCCTACAGTACCGATAGCTGAGCTTGTTTCAAACAGACAGGTCAGCAGCGGTAGATTTTCCACTCTGCTGATAATGATACCGCTTGTAAAGAACAATACAAGATACATAAACAAAACAGCGCCTGCACTGCGGACAGCTTCGTCTGATATTCTTCTTTTGAAGCACTGCACATCATTTCTGCGGCTTAACACTGTGATCGCAGAAAGGAACAGAACAGCAAAAGTCGTTGTTTTCATACCGCCTGCGGTGGAACCGGGAGAACCGCCTATAAGCATAAGAATGATCATAATGGCTGTACCTGATTCATCCATAGCAGCAAGATCAGTTGTGTTAAAGCCTGCGGTTCGTGTTGTGACAGACTGAAACAGTGAATGGATCGTCCGGTCATGGATAGTCTCACGGTTATATTCATAAAAAAAGAAATACAGCGCAGGCAGAACGATCAAGACAGCAGATGTCATCAGTACGACCTTGCTTTGCAGAGAGAAGCGTCTGATCCTGTACTTGTGTGTTCCGATATCGCCCCAGACGAGAAAGCCGATGCCTCCCGTAATAATTAGCAGTATAATGACGATATTGAGATAGATGTTGCTGTGGTAAAAGGTCAGCGATGAGAACGGTTCTTTTATGCCGAACAGATCAAAGCCTGCATTGCAAAAAGCCGATATGCTGTGAAACAAGGAATACCACAGTCCCTTAGCGATACCAAGATCATTGCAGAAAACGGGTGCAAGCAAAGCCGCACCGATCATCTCTATGATAAGTGATGTTTTAAGGATAAAGCCTGTCAGCTTTACAATACCGCCTACCTGCGGTGCGGAGATAGATTCCTGCATCGTACTGCGCTGCCACAGACCGATTTTCCGCCCTGATGCTCTAATGATCGCAAGCCCGACGGTGATAACGCCCATACCTCCGATCTGTATTAGCATCAGAATGACCGCCTGCCCGAACAGAGACCAGTATGTAGCAGTATCCTTTACAACAAGCCCAGTCACACAGGTAGCTGAAACGGCTGTGAACATTGCATCAGGGAATGAAGTCACACACCGCTGCCTTGATGAGATCGGCAGCATCAGAAACAGCGTACCTACCAGAATTAGGCAAAAGAAACTGATAATGATGACCTGAAATGAAGTCATATGAGTTTTGTTTTTTACTCTATTTTTATGTAACATCGTACACCTCTCGTTCAAATGATAGCTTTATTATATCACATGAGCGGTTAAGGTGCTGTTAAGATTACGGTTACGGTGTTAAGATTTCGTTAAGGCACAATATTGATGTGTGCTACTTGCCCGTAGTCTATTGGCACAACCATAATCCGTTCCGTACAAGCCCATTCTCCGCATAAAGTCACGCCCTGTGATACTTTTGGACTTCCATTCCCCATAGAGCTGACCGAACCTTGTCCAGTCGATCTCAATCGGCTTTCTGCCTGTGTACTTTCCCTGCGCCTTAGCGATCTCGATGCCCTCACGCTGTCGCTGTTTGAGCTGCTCTCTTTCAAGCTGAGAGAGTGCAGCGAACACGGTCAACATGATAGTCTCCCATGATCTCCTGCTGTCTCGCTGTCTCCTGATGTTCTGTGGAAACACGGATATAACCTATTCTACTCATAAAATCTTCCTCTCTTTATTCAAGCTGACTTTTCTTTCTCTTGGCAGCTTGTTCGTTTTCCATATATCGGGCAAGCGTTCTCTGACTGTCACGCTTCTGTTGTGCCAACCTTGAAAGCCTGTCCGCTTCTTTCTTCAGGGCTTTACGTTCCGCACTCTGCTCAGCGTAATCTGTTCGGGCTTTTTCAAGCTCCGTTTTCAGCTTGCTGAGTTTCGGTATATGAGCGTCGGGAAATAGCTCTATCAGCTTCTTGTAAGCCTTGTGATACTCGTCAAGTTCGTAGCAAAAATCGCTCTTGTACTTGGTTTTCGCCTTGCCCTCCAGAGAAGTATATTTCTTGTGATACGCCACAAATTCATGATACTTCTCGATTTCAGGAATTTGCTCCTCCAATTTGTGGATACGGTCGCTCAATTCGATCTGCGGAGTTGACATGACCATAAATTCAGCAAGCGCCCTATGAGCTGCACTTTCCAATTCTTCAAGCGTAGAATTGCTTGCGTTCATCTCGTTAAGTGCTTTGCTCGCAGCTTTCATATTCTCCCTATCCGCCCAATTCGTCAAGCCCTGAGACTGCTGAAATTTCTCCGCTGTGGTGCGGATAATTCTCGCTGTCGGGCGGTGCGACATTTGGTACTTGTAACTCTCGATACGCTTTCTGATCTGCTGGCTCTCGTAGAAGTAGCCCAGCGTTTTCGCTCTTGTAAACTTCGCCCTCGGATTGCGTTCTTTCTGCTCCGCAAGCATAAATTTCAGGTCTATTTTGTGGTCGGGATTGTAGTCTACAAGTATGCCGAAATCCGCACACTTTTGCAGGAAATCCTCAAAGTCCTCACTGACCTTGATAACCTCGTCAATGGCTCTTTTAAGCTGTTCCTTCCACGAAAGATTTTGCTGGTCAAGCTCCCACTCCCAATGGCTCTTGCCCTTTGAAAGATGCGGATTTTCGATAATAGATAGTCCGTGTTTCCTGCAAAGTTCGTCCGAAATGGTGCGGAGTTTGCTCCACGCTCTGTC
>ERZ779902.1141-NODE-1141-length-10209-cov-1.914319_pt1 | contig 10209 bp, 4 predicted proteins | sample MGYA00511350_ERZ779902 | MGnify/ENA primary metagenome ERZ779902 (study PRJEB29588, sample SAMEA2146908) | human gut metagenome | biome: human gut; feature: human-associated habitat; material: faeces | place: Denmark | collected 2008/2010 ...
ACTTGATTTCCGACCCTATTTCAATTCTACTGCTTCCAACGTGTTGTACGGCTATTGGAGTCATGACCTGGGCGGGCATATCGGTAGCCAGATAGATCCCGAAATGTATACCCGCTGGCTACAATTCGGAGCATTAAGCCCGATTATGCGTACCCACTCCCAGAAAGGGGCTAAGCTGAATAAAGAACCTTGGGTGTTCGACAAGGAATATTGTGATATCATCCGTGAAACGATTCGCCAACGCTATGTGATGGCTCCTTATATCTACACCATGGCTCGTAAGGGGTATGACGACGGATTGTCTCTTTGTCGTCCGATGTATTATGATTATCCGGAGAACAAAGAAGCTTACGACTTTGGCAATGAGTATATGTTTGGAGATGACGTTCTGGTTGCACCGGTCACTACTCCAGCCAAGGATGGTTATGCACAGGTACGTGTATGGTTGCCGGAAGGAGAATGGTACGAATGGCATACGGGAGCTTTACTGGAAGGTAACCGGATTGTAGAACGCTCTTTCGCTATTGATGAATATCCAATTTATGTAAAAGCGGGTGCCATACTTCCTTTGTATCTGGAGAATGTGATGAACCTTAACAATAATGACGAAGAAATAGCGGTGACGGTGTTTCCCGGTGGAAGCGGTACAACGGCGTTTAATTTGTATGAAGATAACGGAAATGATAAGAATTATGCATCCGAGTATGCCGTGACTAAGCTGACTTCTGCTCGTAGTGGTAATGAGCAAACGATTGTTATCGGCAAGCGCGAAGGTGGCTATAAAGAAATGCCTCTTGCCCGTCCGTTCACGGTGAAAGTGCTTTCATCTCTGCTTCCCCAGTCCGTCACGGTAAATGGAGTTCCGGCAGAATACAGATATTCGGCTGAAGACTTTGCATTACTGGTAGATTTGCCGGAATTGCCTTGTAACCAGGAAAAAGTGATTAAGATCATTTATCCGTCTGGGAAAGTGGATATGAACGGACTTTTAGGGGCATCCAAAAGAATAGCCCGGTCTATGGAACAACTGAAGTATCGTAATTCGTATATTGTCTTTAAAGAAGAGTTCGGCAAAATGGGAAGTCTGAATGAGGCTGTGATGTATGCTCCGTCAGAAATGCCCGCTTTGATTGCTGATTTCTGGAAGAGTTATCATGAATTGCCTTCGGTATTGGAACGGCAGGGTTTGAAGAGCGAGCAAGCGACATGGTTCCTGCAATCCGTTTGCTGGGGTGAAAAGTAACTCCGGATATGTCTGGAATAGGAGTTACTGAATGATGTATCAGTGGTTTGCTTGTTGGGATTTATGGAATTGGATAATACTCTTTGTTTCTTTTGCAACTCTTTGATTATCACTAGGCAAAAGTGTTCTATAATGAGGTAACGACTGAATAGGGATGAAGTAACGAGTGAATGGCAATGAAGTAACGACTGATATAGGTTAAGGTAACGACTGTTTCATAATGTAGGATTGCTGTAAATGATTCTGTAAATTAATGATGAAAGTGCACATAGTGCCGAATACTAAAGCTATAGTAATAGATGAAACGATACTTGATGACATTTCTGACCGCAATTATGACCCTTTGCTGTGCAGGAGCTGTTTTTCCTTTGCCTTCTTCGGGCAATAGCCATGATATTGCATCATTGCATGCATGGGGGCCTTATTCAAAACGCTATGCCGGTATCTCGCACATACCTGATATGCGTAAAGGGATACGTTTTGACTTCTCGGTGTTGCCGGGGTATTCCCGGAACCGTCAGTTGGTGCCGCATGTCCTGTTCGAATCATCCTACTATCCGTGGGAAATAAATCCGGAGATGACCCGCATCACTTACCGCTATGAACTGGAGTGGAAAGACCGGGTTTATACGGATGTCACCTATCACATATTGGATGATAACCGTACGTTGGTCGGGATACATTGCGTCAACAATACGAGTATGCCTCAAAATCTGGTATTGAATCAGATGGCATATATAGATTATCCTGAGACATATCCGCAGGTAGCGGTTTCGGATACGTCCGGCCTGCAATGGTATAATGCCATTGACTATATTGAGAATGAACCTGCCAGTAAATCCCCTCAATACAAACTGGTGTATGACGGATGGCAACGGAATGAGGAGCGCAGTACTTCATCACTCGATGGTTCCATACTGGGAAGAGGGTTCGGCAGGAATAAAGGTGACCGGTTGAGCTATCTGGTAAACATTCTTCCGGGGCAGGAAAACGGGGCGATAGGTCTCCGGTTTAAGATGAAGAAAGGAGAGAGTGCCGTACTGTGTCTGAAAGGACTGGTGGAACAATCTGTAGAATTGGAAGGTACGGGGGAATTCTCTTTCTTGTCAGTTCCTTATAATGGAAAGAAGGCCGGAGAATATAAACTGGAACTTGTTTCGGGCAGTACTGTTGCAATCAGTCTGGATGGATTCTTTATAGGGGATGTTGACGGTATAAACAAAGTAAATGTGGTCCGTACACCGATTCCTTTCACTCCTGTAATGGAGGTGGGAGAAACCAAACAGGATTTTATACTGAAATACAAGGATTGTGACAACTATTATGGCGTGGCCTGGAACTACCAACATTCGGAAGTGAGGGAGATACTGAACGGTGAATTGGAGTCTTTCTTCCGTAGAAGGGTGCATGAACATGTATCTTCAAGGCTGATTGGAGACAGGAACTGGCATTATGCCAATGCTTTTTTGCGCCCTATCGTATTGGAACCTGACTCGGAACAGACCATTTACATGCTGGTATGCAGTGGGAATAAAGAACAGGTGAAGCAGGAACTGCAAGATTTCCATTCGACACCGGATAAACTGGTCGCACGGATCAGTTCTGCGGAAAAAGCGAAGCCTGAAGACCAGGTGTTGCCAGGCGGAGAGAAGTATCTTCTGGGGAATCGTTTGCTGCAAGCCTCACTCTTGTCGAATATCGTATATCCGGTTTATACGCAGAAGGAATACATCAGACATTTTACGCCGGGTAAGAATTGGAACAGTCTTTATACCTGGGACTCCGGCTTCATTGCGTTGGGACTGATTGATGTGGACCCGGTCAAGGCTTTCGAATGTATCAAGGCTTATACGACTCCGGTGGGGAGTGAATCGGCTTTTATCCATCACGGTACCCCGTTACCCATTCAGATGTATGCTTATGCTGATTTGTGGAACAATAGCCTGTCACAGGAAGCACTGAGATTCTTATATCCCAGGCTGAAACAATATTTTGATTTTATGGTCGGAGCTGATTCGTATTCACCTACCCGAATGGCAGGTTCCGGTCTGCTTCGTACCTGGGATTATTTCTATAATTCCGGTGGATGGGACGATTATCCGCCTCAACATGCATTACGCGGTAATAAATCGCAGTATCAATCGGTGACTCCTGTGGTAACCTCTGCTTATTATCTGCGGGCGGCGAAGATTCTGCGCCTGGCAGCGAAGGAACTGGGGCTGAAAAAGGATGTGAAGGCGTATGAACGGATCATCAAACTCTTGTCGTACGGCCTGCAAAATTACTCTTGGGATGAAGAAAGCGGATACTTCGGATATGTAGTCCATGATTCTCTGGGAAATGCGACAGATATTTTCCGGTATAAGGATCAATCTAATTTTAATAAGGGACTGGATGGGGTCACCCCTTTGGGAGCAGGGATTTGTTCTCCCGCTCAAGTGGACCGGTTGATGGAACATTTGTTTTCTCCTGACGAACTGTGGACTAAAGTCGGGCTCTCAACGGTCGATCAGTCTGCTCCTTATTATAAAGAAGATGGATATTGGAACGGTGCTGTCTGGTTTCCCCATCAGTGGATGATGTGGAAGGCTCTTTTAGATTTGGGTAAAGGGGAAGAGGCTTACCGGGTGGCACATACAGCTCTGGATAATTGGGAGAAGGAGTGTGAAGAAAGCTATTTCACATTCGAGCATTTCATCATTTCGTCGGGGAGAGGAGCAGGGTGGCACCAGTTCTCGGGGCTTTCATCTCCTATATTAAATTGGTTTGCAGCATACTATAGGCCGGGTAAAGTCTCCACCGGTTTTGAGGTATGGATTACAAAAAGTAATTTTAATGAGAATCATTCCAGATATAAGGCTGAACTTTCTTTTGATGATTCGACAAAACCTCATGAGCGTTGCATGATTGTCTGTATGGATGCAGGGCATCAATATGAAGTATTCTTCAACGGAAAGCCGGTTCAGTATAGGTCTGGCCATGCAGGAATGTTAGAAATAACTTTGCCGGTTACGAATAAAACAGGGGAACTTGTAGTTCGAACTCTTGATTAGATTATTTTCTGCGAGAGGCATATTTTCTTTCAGATTCGATATCTCTAGAACAAAGGCGTGTTCTATTAAGGATACGCCTTTGTTGTTATTCTGAAACTTTATAAAATTGACTAGCTTCGCAGCTTACAGCCTATGAATAAAATGATAGATACGTCCCTATAATTGAGATTATTGTGTCTATTGCTGTTTTAAACCTTTCTAACGCGTGATTTGGGACATTTTTTCTTTTTTTAGAGATAACTGTATTATTGATTGCCTATTTGAATATCTATTTTTGTCTTGCTTTAAAGCCAAGTAAGTCTTTACATTTTTTTTAAAATTTAATATTATGAAGCAGAAAATTTCAAAATGCTTTTTTGATGCAAGGGTTAGGATGTTACTCCTCCTCCTGATTTCTACAATTTATGCTCAAGCCCAATCGGGCAGAATCGTTACGGGTGTCGTTAAAGATGCCACAGGCGAAACAGTAATCGGTGTAAACGTTACTGTAAAGGGTAATGCTGCTTTGGGTACTATTACCGATTTAGATGGTAAGTATTCATTGAACGTTCCTGCGCAAAAATCTACTTTAGTATTCTCATTCATTGGTTACCAAACGGTAGAAAAAACGATTGATGCCAATGCAAGAACTCTGAACGTTACATTAGTGATTCTAAGTTGCTGGATGAAGTTGTTGTGGTGGGTTATGGTACGATGAAAAGAAAGGATGTAACAGGTGCCGTGGCACACGTTGGCGAGGAAGTGACAAAGAATAGAGCTGCAACAAATGCTCTTGACTTCCTGGTTGGTACGGTTCCCGGTGTGCACATCACTCCTTCTACTGATGCAGGTGGCGGCGCCTCCGGGCTTCTGATCCGTGGTAAACAATCGTTGAAGGCCAGTACTTCTCCTTTGATTGTTTTGGATGGTGTGGTATTCTATGGTAACATTGATGATATTAATCCGAATGACATTGAAAGTATGGATATCCTGAAGGATGCCAGCTCTACTGCTATTTACGGTTCCAAAGGATCGGCAGGTGTTATTCTTATCAATACCAAGAGAGGTTCTTCCGAGAAGCCCATTATCAACGTAAGTACAAAAATAGGTGTTTCACAAGCTACTTTTATGCCGGAGATGCCTACTGCTGAACAGTATATGCAGAGACGTGTTGATTACTTCAAAACAATTGATTACTTTAAGCCGGGCGAACAACAGCATGGTTTGGGATATTATGATAATCCCAATAGTCTGCCCGATGGCGTTTCTCGTGAACAATGGGCAAGCTATGACAGCTCTTTCTCCGGTGATTATATTGAAACCTGGATGCAACGCCTGGAATTCAATCCTATTGAGGTTAACAACTATAAAGCCGGTAAATTCGTTGACTGGATGGACCTAGTTTATCAGAATGGTTTGAGACAGGATTACAATGCCTCTGTTTCCGGTAAGACGGCAAGAACCAACTATTATGTGTCGTTGGGCTATACTAATAATGATGGTATCGTAGTAGGTGATCAATTCCGTGCTTCAAGATCGCGTGTGAATTTGGATACTGAGATTACGAAATGGTTGAATATTGGTTTGAATGCGCAGTTCGTTCATAAAGGCTCGGATGATATTAAGGCAGATACGGGCGCGGCTAAAGCAGCCAGCCCCTTTGGAGACGTTTATGAGGCTGATGGAAGTATCAAGGTTAGACCTTGGGATGACAACCGTATTGCCAACCCATTACTGAACCGTTCAGTGGACGAAAAATACTACAGAACGCAGACGTTTAATTCAAGCGTTTATGGTAAGTTAACTCTTCCTTTTGGATTTACCTGGCAGACAACTTTCAATGTGCGTTACGGCTGGAGAAAGGATTACTATTTTGATTCTGATATCAAGCCGGGTGTAGTAGCAGGTGGTAAAGCAAAACGTGTGGACTATTCAGACTATGAATGGAGCATTGATAACATGTTGAAATGGAACCGTACATTTGCTAATATACATAATTTCGACTTCACTTTTGTATATACTGCTGAAAAATATCAGAACTGGCAAAGTACGGGAAACAATGAAGGTTTCCAGCCGAATGGTGCACTGAGTTATCATGGTATCCAGGCCGGTATAACTCCTACTGTCAGTGCAAATGACGAAATGCAGACTGGTAATGGTTTGTTGTGGCGCTTGAATTACTCTTTGATGGACCGTTATTTGCTGACAGGTTCTGTACGTCGTGACGGTTTCTCAGCTTTCGGACAGAATAATCCTTTCGGTGTATTTTCTACAGTTGCTGCCGGATGGCGTATATCAGAAGAGAAGTTCTTGAAGGATGTTGAATGGATTAACAACCTGAAGTTGCGTCTTTCCTGGGGACAAACCGGTAATCGTGACATCGGCCGTTATGCTGCTTTCTCAAGATTAACTATTACCAACGTTATTCAGGATGGGGTAAACTATAAAGGTGTATATCCTTCAAGTTTGGCTAACAGAGACTTGAAATGGGAAACTACTACCGGGTTCAACTTCGGTGTTGACTTTGGATTGTTCAAAAACAGACTGAGCGGTTCTGTAGAACTTTATAAGAATAAGACGAATGACTTGTTGATGGACCGTGCTATGCCTGAAATCTCAGGATATGGTAAGATCGCTTCTAACCTGGGAGAAATTGCTAACCAGGGGGCTGAGTTAACTTTGTCAAGTGTAAATATCAATACTTCTAATGTACGTTGGAATACCACCTTCACTTATTCTACTAATAAGAATGAAATCAAACACCTGTACGGTGATATGATTGATGTGCTGGATGCCGATGGTAATGTTATCGGTCAGCGTGAAGACGATGATGTACAGAACGGTTGGTATATCGGACATGCTATTGATGAAATCTATGATTATAAGTGGATTGGCGTATGGCAACTGGGTGAAGAATTGGAAGCTGCAAAATATGGTAAGCAACCGGGTGACCCGAGACTACTGGATGTTAATAACGATGGTAAGATCAATGATGACGATAAGCTCTGGTTGGGTACAAAAACTCCGAAGCATCGTATGACGTTGAGCAGTGACCTGAATTTGTTCAAATGCATCAATTTCTCTTTTGTACTGCGTGGAGAATTCGGTTGGATGGATATTGATAACCTGCCGAGAAACGAAACTAACCGTTACTACAATACTTCAAACTCTGTTTGGACCGAGTATTGGACACCATGGAATCCGAATAGCAAATATGCCCGTTTGGGTGCAAACATCGATAGCCCGGGTGTGAACATTTACGAAAAGAGAAACTACGTAAGAATGCAGAATATGGCATTGTCTTATACATTCCCGAAGAAGTTGATCAACAAGTTTATGATTGATAATCTAAGATTCAGTATTAATGTGGATAACGCATTCGTTATTTCTAAATGGAGAACTTCTGATCCTTTGACTAAGGCCATTACTCCACGCATCTGGACATTTGGTGTAGACATTACCTTATAATCTGATAGAACGATAATTAAATAAAGATATTCAAATGAAAACAAAGAAATATATACTAAAAGGTCTGGCAACTTGCCTGATAGCTGCCAGTCTTTCTGCTTGTGTTGATCTTGAACCGAAGGCGATGTCGTTCCTGACACCGGAGAACACTTTTGTTGATAAAGCAGGTTTGGAAACCATGCTTCGCCTCTGCCGTAAACAGATGAATTTTGAATGGTTTGGAGACGCTTTCAACTCTGGAAACTGTGAAACCTATTCTGTATATGAATATGCTTGGTCTGACTTGGCTGTTATGGGAGGTCCTGAAACGAAGGAAATCCATAATATGGTGACTCAGTTGACCCCTACCACCAATATGTATCTGCATCTTCGTTACTGGGTTTTCGGCTGGAACGGTATCAAGTATGCCAATACGGTTATTACCCGTGCTCCTGAAGCTGACGGTATGGCTTCGGAAGAAGACAGAAACGCTTGTTTAGCAGAAGGATATTTCCATCGCGCTTATTGGTATTATCTGCTGACTAACCAATTTGGAGATGTACCTTGGATCGGAGAAGAAATTACCGGTGCAAAACTGGACTTTAATACCGTTTCCCGCAAAACTATCTTGGCGAATATCAAGAAAGATATGGAATATGCTGTACAATGGTTACCTAAAGAAGTAATCCGTGGTGCTGTGAGCAGAGCCGCAGGTGAACATTTACTGGCTAAGATATGTCTGGCTACCGGTGACTTCCAACAGGCGGTAGATGCAACAACTCGTTGTATCAATGATTACGGATTGCGTCTGATGACCGAACGCTTCGGTATCAATATGGATGATAAGAGTAAGGACGTATACAACGACCTATTCCAGGAAGAGAATATCAGTATTGTTGAGAACAAAGAAGGCATTATGATCGGTCAGGAAATCTACGGTCTGGACGGATGTTCTTCTCCAAGTGGTTCAAAACGTAAGCGTAACTTCGTGCCGCAGTGGCATGCCGGAAGCAAAATGAAGACACCGGACGGAAAGAACGGAACGACTGATGCATCAGGCATTTATGATGGATACGAACAGTTGGAAGAGCTGGGTAGAGGTCTTGCCAAGATACGTCCTACCAACTATGCACAATATGAGTTGTGGAAGGATTGTGGAGATGATATGCGTCATAATTCCAATAACTGGTATGATAAGTCACGTATCAAATACAATCTGCCGGCTTCAAAGGGTGGTAGTGCCGCTTACTTCGGTCAACCGGTTAATCCTGCTTACTGTACCGATACCATGCGCTGTTATTTCTCTTTCCCGATTGTGAAGGTTCTGATTGATAAAGATGATCCGAATGCAGGAGGTAAAGTACCTGTAGGTGGTTTCACTGACCAGTATATCTTCCGCCTTGCCGAAACTTACTTGAATAGAGCTGAGGCTTACTGGTGGTTAGGCAAGAACGATTTGGCTACTGAGGATGTGAATACAATCCGTCGCCGTGTGAATGCACCGGAACTCTCATCCGTTACACTGGAAGATATCCTGGATGAAAGAGCCAGAGAATTGTTCCTGGAAGACCATCGTAAGACTGAGTTGACTCGTATTGCCTTCCTGAAAGCAGAAAAGGGTATAGATGGATATTCACTCAATAACTTTTCAGAGAAGAACTGGTATTATGACCGCATGATGGAGAAGAATAATTTCTTTGCAACAGAATATTATTATTCAACCAATGCATTTATCATGAAGCCGTATCACGTGTTGTGGCCCATTCCGCGTAATGCCATAGAATCCAACACTCAAGGCCGTATCAATCAGAACTATGGTTACGACGGTTATGAAGATAATATCCCGGTAGAAGAACTTGAACAAAGATATAAATAAGATAATATATGAGAAGTAAATATATATTGTTTGCCTTGGCTCTGACAGGAGCCTTGGCATCCTGCTCGGACGACGATAATAAGGGAACAGCAAACTATAAGAATCCTTATTCAAACCCATTGACTGATTACAGCGCAGCTGACCCTACAGTCTGGAAAGAGAATGACCATTCATTCTATGTATATGCCACCAATACATCTGTAATCCGTAAGTCGGAAGACTTGATTCACTGGACGGACGGAGGCAAGATGTTTGCAACAAAACCTACGTTTGTTACGGAATCGGGTGCAGCAGTCTGGGCACCGGATATCGAAAAGGTGGGTGATAAATATATCTTGTATTTTGCCATGTCTGCCATGGGCAAGCCTGCAACTGCCGGTATCGGTATTGCTTCGGCTGACTCTCCCGAAGGTCCTTTCACATTGGATATATCGGTAGACGGAAAAGGAAAGTTGTTCACTTCAAGTGAAATTGATGTAAGAAACTCCATCGACCCTTGCTACTTTGAAGACAATGGACAGAAATGGTTGGTTTGGGGTAGTTTCAACGGTTTGTATGCTGTGAAGCTGAATGAAGACGGTACGAGAGTATACCCTGACATTGCAACAGCC
>ERZ779902.1143-NODE-1143-length-10198-cov-3.624174_pt1 | contig 10198 bp, 10 predicted proteins | sample MGYA00511350_ERZ779902 | MGnify/ENA primary metagenome ERZ779902 (study PRJEB29588, sample SAMEA2146908) | human gut metagenome | biome: human gut; feature: human-associated habitat; material: faeces | place: Denmark | collected 2008/2010 ...
AACAGCATTTCATTAAGTTTAATCATTATAGTAATCGGATTAAGCAAACAAGAAAGAAATATGATAAGTACATTCTTAAAGAATAAAATGAAATAAATAGCAATAACATATATACTTTCTGATTATTGCCAATTAGTACCAACAATTTTAGAATCAACTCCTTTTTTTTGACTTATTTCAAACGGAATCAACTTTAAGATAGACTCCATATGATCATATGTCAAAATTAAGTTTATAAAACAAAGATATTATGCCGTTAATAAACGAATATTTAATCTTACTATTCCTATATATAGTTACATGTTTATGGGTAATACAAAAATATTATAAACGAAAATTAGGTGTATTTCAAGTTCCTTTTATTTTTAGTTTAGCCAGTGTACTAATGATGACCCCCCAATTTTGTGTAATCATCTATAATACACATTATGATCCTAATTTATTATGGGATTTAACTTATTGTATGATAACATCAACATTAGCACTCTCTTTTGGATGGGATAAAGCGCAAGATTCCTCAATATATTCTTGTAGAGATATTGATTTAGTAAAATCCAAAAATACTTTTTTGGCACTCTTCTTAATAGGTTTATATTGTGCAATACAAAGTTATCTCCAAGTAGTAGCTCATTTTCTCTCTGACCAAAGTGATATTAGAACTAATCATACTTATCAAATACTCCTATTCTTTATGTTATATTTTGATATAGGAATGTTTTATGCTTTAACATATATCATCAGAGGGAAAAAAGCATCTAAAATTATCTATTTCATTTTAATCATAAGCAGCATTTATTACCTCTATATCATACTAATGTTAGCAAGACGAACTCTTGTTGTAAAACTTTTTATGTCACTAGGGATATTAGTTGCAATGTTAAAACCACGATGGCAAAAAGCTATTAAAATAATTATTATCCTATTTTTTACAACTGGAACAATATACCAAGCTAGTATAGCTTTAATACGAGGAAATCTTCGTGACAATAAAGAAGAAAAAGAGCAAATAGATATATGGGAAAATTATAAACAATCATATATATCTCCAAATCTTGTCCATGGCATGGATTTAGGAAATGCTGCATTATTTATAAAACACGCAAAAGACAATAGTACTTATACTTTTGGTCTATCTTTTTGGGATGACATTGTTACATGGTATTTTCCTAGCTTTATATTTGGGAAACAAGGAAAAGAGGATTTAAAACTAGCAGGAACAAATGATAAGTACATAACAAGCGTTACCCATAATGTAACAACACAAACAGGTTATTATGAGGCTTTTGAAGCTTTTTGGTATCTAGGATTTACTTTATTTTACATCTTTGGATATATTTTTGGGTATGTATGGAAGCGAATTGGCTATTCCTCATTATATCTTATTGTCTATTTATGCTTTATGTTTCATATACCAAGCTTAGCTTCTCATGGATTTAGTTTTGTAGTTGGGCAAATAGAAACATTTATTGTTTTCTGCTTACCTATAATAGGAAAATTTATATATAAAAAAAAGATTATAAGACAACGTATATTAAAACAGATTCGTTAAATACATTTTTACCCAACAATAATTACAATGAACAAATATCTTTCTTATAAAATATTATTTTTCAATTTTATCTTATCTGTCCTCATCGTTCTTTTGCATTCTAACTGCAAAGTAACATTAGGATGGAATAACGACGGAACAAACTTATCAAATTTTATAGAATTATTGACGACATACATATGTTGTATTGGACATATAGCTGTTCCCATGTTTTATATAATATCAGCATATCTTTTTTATCACAATATTTCCACACTAAAAGATACTTTATCCAAAATAAAAAAAAGAATAAAAACATTACTCATTCCATATTTATTATGGAATACTTTTTTTGTATTCATTTTTTTTGTTATTTTACATTCCCCTCTTTCTAAATACTTACATATGAATAATAATCTGAATTCAATCCATAGCATATTAATAGCAATTATAAATTCAGATTTAACCCCATTGTGGTTTATAAAAAATTTATTTATATTCACAATTTTATCTCCCGTTATACGATTGGCAACACAAAAAACATTATCCACCATTTTCTGCATTATTTTATCTTGCATAATAGTATATATAAGTAACAATATAAACTATTATAACCCTTTGTATTGGTTACCTATATATCTCACAGGTATATTATTCACCAAGAAAAAACTAACATCTTTTTTCACAAAAAAAGAAAGTTCAAAAACATTAATATTTTTATACTTAGTAAGTTTCATTACACTTATGATATTGGCTGTTCATTTTGATTTCATGTACCTATACAGATTAATAGCACCAATACTTTTATGGAAAATCTCCGACCCTATATTAACGCAGTTTTCTATTAAACCAAAATTTTATTGGAAATATTCATTTTTTATATATTGCACACATTTTTTCGTTATAAATATAGTTCAGAAATTATTATATTTACTTTTAGGAAATTCTAATATAGATTATCTTATAATCTATATATCAACCCCTATAATTGTCCTTCCAGTATGTATCCTTATAGCTAAAACACTAGACAATAAAACAAACTTTATTTACAAAATAATAACAGGAAATAGATAGCAAAAAATGAAGGTATTATTAGTACACCCAGGGAAACAGCATTCTTTTGAAACAGCTAAAGCATTAAAAGAAGCAGGAGTTTTTTACAAATATGTAACAACAGTTTACGATAAAGACAATTCTCTCACAAATAAGATAAAACATTTACTAAAAGGGAAAAATTTAAAAAAAGCAAATACAAGAAAATGTCCATATCTAAAGGACGAGGAAGTCATACAAATATACGAATGGTGGGGATTGTTAGTTCTTCTTATATCCAAGTTACCTTTTCTTTCAAAATTATATTTCCATTTAAACATAGCATTATCAAATCATTTCGCAGATAAAGCAGCCCAAATCGCAATAAAAGAGAACGTAGATGCAATTATTGTATACGATGGTATTTCTAGAAAAGGTCTTAAATATATCAAAACACAAGCTCCTCAAATTACAACAATAATGGATGTTTCAATTTCAATGCGTCCATTTATGAAAGCTAATTTTGAAAAAGATATGAAAAACTATCACCACAATGGATTTTATAAAGAGGAAGCATATCTATGGAATATAAAATACGAAAAGGTAATTCGTGAAGAATTAAAATATGTTGATTACTTTTTTTCTCCTTCTAATATTGTAACTAAAAGTTTGGAATTTTGTGGTATAGATAGAAAAAAAATAAAAATAGTTCCATACGGTGTCAACATCAATAAATTTCAATTCACAGAGAAAAAAAACACGAATAATAAAGCACTTAAATTAATTTATGTAGGGCAGATATCATATAGAAAAGGTCTGCACCATTTGCTTAAAATTATAAAAGAATATAGCCCTAATGAGATTGAAATAAATTTAGCAGGCTCATTCAATGAAAACAATGAAATTATAAAACAATATCATGGCATTAATAATATCAATTTTCTAGGTTTTGTTACACATGATATTTTAGCACAAAAGTATCAAGATGCTGACTTGTTCGTTTTTCCTACACTAGGTGAAGGATATGGTATGGTTGTACTAGAAGCATTAAGTACAGGAACTCCTGTTCTTATATCAAACCTTGCAGGAGGAGATGATGCAATTGAAAACTACAAAAACGGACTTGTATATGAAGCAACTTCCGAAGCATCTCTTAAAAGCGCATTAGATTGGTTTATTGAACATCGCGATATGATTCCACAAATGTCTAAAGAAGCATATGAAACAGCTCAAAAATTAACGTGGGAAAAATATCATAAATTATATGCTGAAAACATTCTTAATATTTTAAACAAATGATGAGAGTTGGAATTGTCACATTACCTTTTCATTTTAATTATGGAGGTATTTTACAAGCATTTGCTTTACAAAAAGCTATACAAAACTTAGGATTTGAACCGATCATTATAGAACAGCCTAGCAATAACATAAAACAAGTTTTAAAACAAAAGTTATATAAAAGATCAAATATATACAAGTTCGTAAAAGAAAACTTCAATCTATTAAAACTTCATGAACCTTTTTGCGATGATGAATTAAGCATAAATAACATAAATATATTAGTGGTAGGGAGTGATCAAGTATGGCGTCCTGATATGGGTATTAATAGAAAAAAAAACGTAGATAGATATTTTTTAAAAACAGTTCCTCCAAATTGTATTCCTAAAATTGCATATGCTGCTTCTTTTGGCATTGACCATTGGGATTTTACAGACATAGAAACAAATACAGCTCAAAATTTAATAAATGAATTTTCATATATATCTGTAAGAGAAACATCTGGAATAAAGTTATGTTCTCAATTTTTAAAGATCAACAATGCAATACAAGTACTTGACCCTACAATGTTGTTAGAAGCAGAATGCTATAAAAAAATATTAATAGAATCACCATTCAAAACCAAAAAACAACACTGCTTCACCTATTTATTAGATTATAACAATCCAAGCAATCAAAATATTATCAATTCTTTATTGCATAAAGATATTGAATTGTTAACAGCAAAAGTTGAACGTAATATCCTAAAAAAAATTTTCAATACCCAAAATAGCATTGAAAAATGGTTATCTGCTATTTACTATAGTGATTTAATAATTACTGACTCTTTTCATGGATGTGTTTTTTCTATCCTTTTTCACAAAAATTTTTATGTAATAAGTAATTCTGCTGGTGGAAATACAAGAATTCAATCTTTACTATCATTGTTTGGACTCAATAATAGATTAATAACCAATAACTATATACCCCAACAAACATCTACTATTAATTGGAATATAGTCGATATAAAATTACAAACACAAAGAAAAGAATCTATATTTTTTCTACAAAAAGCTTTAAAAGAATGCTCCAAATAACAAATAAACAAGATTGCTGTGGATGTTATGCCTGTGTTCAAAGATGTCCAAAACAATGCATAAGAATGGAATCTGATGAAGAAGGTTTTGAGTATCCAATTATAGATAAAGAACAATGCATTAATTGTGGTCTATGCAACAAAGTATGTCCCCAAACAAACACTTCCTACTCCAAACAACCAATAAATATTTATGCCATCAAACATCCAGATCAAGAAATACAATTACAATCCTCATCAGGAGGAGCTTTCTCATTAATCGCTGAATGGGTTATTCAAAAAGGAGGAGTTGTTTTTGAGCTATATTCGATGATAACTGGAATGTTATTCACGGATATACCGAGAGCATTAGTGGTCTAGAAAAGTTACGAATGAGTAAATATGTACAAAGCAAAATTGGACTTTCTTTTATTCACACAGAAAATTTTCTAAAAAAGGGAAAAATAGTCATGTTTGTTGGAACTCCCTGCCAAATCCATGGTCTAAAACTTTTCCTACGAAAAGACTATGAAAATTTAATAACTGTAGACTTTGTTTGCCATGGGGTTCCAAGCCCTAAAATATGGAAAATATACCTAAATAAAACTGCTAAGACAAACGATATAAAACAAATTTCTTTCAGAAACAAAAAACTAGGTTGGGAAAATTTTAGTTTTGTTTTACAATACAAAAAACAGAAAAGTCTATCAGAAACTTTAAGAAAGAATCCATATCTAAGAGGATTTATACATGACATATATTTACGCCCATGCTGTTATGTATGCAAAAACAAAAGTTTCAAAAGTGGTAGTGACTTCACATTGGCCGATTTTTTGGGTATTAAAAATACATACCCTAACCTATATGATAAAAACGGAATATCTTGCTTAACTATAAACACAATACATGGCATGGAAATATTTCCTAACATGAATATACAAGGAACACAAGTAAATTACAATAAAGCTTTGCAATATAATCCTAGTTTCGAACATTCTGTAAAAATGCATCATTTCCGCAAATTATTTTTCAAATTAATACATTATATACCTTTTAATCAACTAGTTATTACAATTCAAATTATCAACAAATTATATAAACTCATTATCCGCAAATAGATCACATCCAATTTTATATCCTATGCAATTTCCTATTAAAATATTATACATAAACGGAGGTCTTATGAACCGAGGTGGTATAGAATCATACATGATGAACTATTACCGTCACTTTGACCATAAAATAATTCAAATAGATTTCGTAGTACATAATGCTGGAGGTTATGGGTATTACGATGAAGAAATTAAAAATTTAGGGGGACAAATTTTTACTCTTCCACAAAAAAGCAAACATCCTTTAAGTTATACAACTCTGTTAAAAACAATACTAAAAAAAGGGAATTACAAAATTATTCATACCCATATGGATGCCATGGGAGCGTGGGTACTAAAGGTAGCTCAAAATTGTGGTATTCCTGTACGAATCGCTCATAGTCATAACACTAAACATTTAACAAATAACCCTATAAAACTATTTTTCCTAGAACAAGCTAGAAAAAAAATCAATCAGTATGCCACTCACCGAATGGCTTGCTCCGAGATGGCAGGCAAATGGTTATTTAAAGACCAACCTTTTCAGATCATCAGAAATGCAATAGAAGCTGAAATGTTCAAATTTAATCCCGAAGCACGTAGACAAATAAGGCAAAAATACAATATAAAAAATAATTTCCTAATAGGACATGTTGGACGATTTGATACACAAAAAAATCATATGTTCCTTTTAGATGTTTTTGCAGAAATACATAAGACAATACCTAAAAGTAAACTTATACTTATTGGAGAAGGGCATTTAAAAGAAGCCATCCTACAAAAAATAAGTACTTTAAATTTAAAAGAACATGTTATATTAACGGGAGTTAGGGATGATGTAAATCTTTTCTATAACGCTTTTGATTTATTTGTACTACCATCTTTATTTGAAGGATTACCAGTTGTAGCAATTGAAAATCAAGCTAATGGCTGCCCCACATTCCTATCATCAGAAATTACACGTGAAACACAAATATCTACCGACATAGATTTCATAGACTTAAAAAAAGAATTATGGTATAAAAAAATAATTGAATATATAGAAACACACAAGACACCTAGAACGGATTTGCATTTTGACATACAAGCATCTGGTTATGATATTAAAACAGAAGCTCAAAAACTTCAAGAAATCTATATAGACTTATGGAACAAAAATTAAAGAAAGTACTTTTCATCACAAATATTCCCGCTCCTTATCGTATTGATTTTTATAATGAATTGGGAAAACACTGTGAATTAACTGTGATATTTGAAGCCAAACGTGCTCCAGGAATCACTTTTAACTGGAAAGAAAATACTATCAGTAATTTCAAAGCCATTTTTTTAAAAGAAGGAGAAATCCAAGAAACAAAAATAGACTGGAGTATATTTAAATACATAAAACAGTTAAAATATGATGTGATTTTTATCACAAACTACGCATATTTTACAGAAATGGCTGCTCTGCTATCTATTAAATTGCGCAACATTCCCTATTATTATGAAGTAGATGGTGCTATGGCTAAATATCATGAAGGGAAAGCCAAAAAAATATTTAAAAGCTTTTTTCTAAAAGGAGCGAAAGCGTATATTAGTCCTAGCCAAATAACAGACGAATATATTCGCTTTTATGCAGGAGAAAACTCAACAATCTATAGATACCCTTTCAGTTCGCTAGGAAACAAAGATATCATAAATGCCCCATTATCTCAACAAGAAAAAAATGCCATTCGCAAAATATTAAATATAAAAGAACCTCAAATGATTTTGGCAGTCGGTCAGTTCATCCATAGAAAAGGATTTGATGTCTTATTACAAGCTGCACGTACTATGGATAAAAATATAGGCATCTATATTGTGGGTGGGAAACCCACAGAAGAGTATTTACAAATACAAAAAGAAAATAACCTAACTCAAATTCATTTTGAAGGATTTAAGACAAAAGAAGAATTAGCTATGTATTTTAAAGCAGCTGATATATTTGTACACCCTACAAGAGAAGACATTTGGGGATTAGTTATAAATGAATCTATGGCATATGGACTACCTGTAATAACCACTAACAAATGCGTAGCTGGGATGGAACTAATAACAAATAAAGAATGTTTAATTGACACAGATAATTCCGAACAATTAAAAAGCATTATGGAAAAACTAATGAATGATACTGAATTACGAGTTGAAATAGCACAACAAAACTTGCATAAAATAGCCAGTTATACCATTGAAAAAATGGTAGAAGAACATCTTAAAATAATAAATTAAAATTATTCGACGGATGAAAAAAATCTGCTTCATAGCTCAATTTCCGCCCCCTATCCACGGATTATCAAAAGCTGTAGAAACTCTTTATACTTCTGCACTACAGTCAAAGTATCTCTTTCAACAAATAAATCTAACTAATAATAAAGAGATCTTAAAAACATTATGGAAGATTGTAACCAATACAAGCGACTTATACTATCTTACCATAGCACAAACGCGTGGAGGGAATTGGCGAGATCTACTAATACTAAAATTGTTACAATGGAAAAAAAGAAAATGTTTGATTCATTTGCATGGAGGATATTATCGCATTTTGATAGAAAAAGACTGTGGACAATTACAGAGAAGCCTAAACTATAAAGCTATAAGTCGTATATCTGGTACTATTGTATTAGGTAACTCTTTAAAAAGCATTTTCAAAGGAATGATAAATGAACAAAAAATATTCGTTGTACCCAACTGCGTTGATGAAGAATATATGCTGAATGCCTGTAGCTACAAAGAAAAAATAAACTTATTGGCTTCACAACCTGTATTACATATCCTTTATCTAAGCAACTTTATAGAATCAAAAGGATATAAAGAAGTATTGGAATTAGCAGCAAAAGTACAAACAGAGCAAAAGAATACTCTACATTTTCATTTCGCAGGAAAATTTTTCGAAGAAAAAGAAAGGATGTATTTCGAAAATTTTATAACTAAACATCAACTAGAAAACACCATCACCTATCATGGAATCGTTTCAGGCAAAAAGAAAAATGACTTATTAAACTTATGTAATATATTTATATTGCTTACTCGCTATCCAAATGAAGGACAACCTATCTCCATATTAGAAGCAATGGGAAATGCTATGGCTATTATCACCACCAACCATGCAGGTATCCCCGACATAGCAACAAACAAAGAACACGGACTAGTTATAGATAAAAATAACATCAATTTAGAAGAGATATACAATTATATATTGCGTTTAGATAAAGAACGTTCTTCATTAAGAAACATATGCGAAAGAAATTATAATATAGCTCATTCGAACTATACAGAACAGCAATATATAAACAATATGGATAATGTATTTCAAAAAATATTAGAGCAATGACAGAAGTCCATTTATCTTCTTTCAACACAGGAAATTTTAATAAAGGAGCAGGATTTATAAAACAAACTCTTTGGTATTTTGTCAACGCATTATTTGTACGTGCTTCCTGGAATCCTTTTATGGGAATAAAAGTGTTCTTTCTAAAACTTTTCGGTGCAAAAATAGGGAAAGGACTAGTAATAAAAAATAATGTGAACATAAAATTCCCTTGGAAACTGACATTAGGAAATGATGTATGGTTAGGGGAAAACGCATGGATTGATAATCTTGATGAAGTCATAATAGGAAATAATGTATGCATTTCGCAAGGAGCATTATTACTTACCGGAAACCATGATTATACACTGTCCACTTTCGATTACCGAAATGCCCCCATTATAATAGAAGACGGTGCATGGATTGGTGCAAAAACGGTGGTATGCCCCGGAATAAAAGTTAAATCGCACGCAATACTAACAGTTGGGTCTACTGCTACTAAAAATATGGAAGCATACGGAATTTATCAAGGAAATCCCGCACTAAAAATTCGAACAAGAAATATTACATTATAAAAGCATCAACATTATGAAAGTTTCAATTATCACTTCCTGCTACAACCGGGAAGCCACCATTCGTGGAGCAATAGAAAGTGTGCTGGAACAGGATTATCCCGACATAGAATACATTGTGGTGGACGGAGCGTCGAAAGATAACTCGCTGGCTGTCATCAATGAATATAAAAACGGGATAGATACAATTATTTCCGAACCGGATAAAGGTATGTATGAAGCGATTAACAAAGGAATACGTGCAGCAACAGGAGATATTATCGGTCTGATTCACTCCGACGATTTCCTGTTTTCATCTCACACCATCTCCGACATAGT
>ERZ779902.1157-NODE-1157-length-10127-cov-4.058082_pt1 | contig 10127 bp, 10 predicted proteins | sample MGYA00511350_ERZ779902 | MGnify/ENA primary metagenome ERZ779902 (study PRJEB29588, sample SAMEA2146908) | human gut metagenome | biome: human gut; feature: human-associated habitat; material: faeces | place: Denmark | collected 2008/2010 ...
TTGAAGTCATAATAGTAACACATTTATTAGTTTGTAAATGTGTCTACCTATATCAAGATAAGACAGCTAAACATATTTACCGGATATTGAAGTCAAGTACTTTCCCTTCCCCAAGATAGCCCTGCAAGTGCTGTCCGATGCTGATGGGACCTACTCCCACAGGGGTACCCGTGAACAGCAAGTCACCGATTTTCAAGGTCATGAAGCGACTGACATAGGCAATGATATCATCTACCCGGAACAACATATCCGATGTATGGCCACGTTGCACCTCCTTATCATCAATCGTCAGATGGAAGTCCAGATTCTGTACATTGCCGCCCACTTGTTCCAAAGGGACAAAGGTGCCGATAGCTGCCGAATTGTCGAAACCTTTGCAAAGCTCCCACGGATTACCCGCCTCACGGAACTTACGTTGCAAGTCGCGTGCCGTGAAGTCGATGCCCACCGTCACCGCATCATAATAGCGATGGGCAAAGCGAGGAGCAATATTCTTGCCCAAACGGCAGATGCGCACCACCACTTCCGTCTCATAATGTACCTCGTTGGAAAAATCGGGGATAAAGAAAGGCTTGCCATCTTTCAGAATGGCCGAATCGGGTTTCAAGAAAATAACCGGTTCCTTATTCTCGTGTGTATGTCCCAGCTCTTTGTTGTGCAGAGCATAGTTCATTCCTACAGCAATAATCTTCATTACTTGATTTCGTTAAAGTTCAGTCTGTTAAACATCACGGCCAGATGGGCATAAAGGGAAGTGTTCTGCACGACAATGTTCTCGGGAACACGGATACGGAACGGGGTGAAGTTCCATACGGCCTTGATACCGCCCTCTACCATGGAATCCGTTATCTGCTGGGCTATTTCGATAGGTACCGTCAGCACGCCTATATTGACATCGTACTCCTGCATCTTCTGCTTGAACTCGTCCGAGTGATAGATGGGGATGCCGCTCAGTGTCGTACCCACCAGTTCGGGCTTCACATCGAAAGCAGCCACTATCTCCAAACCGAAATGGCTTAGGCCCGAGTCGCGCAGCAAGGCACCTCCCAAGCTTCCGACACCGAACAGAAAGGCTTTGTGTATATTGGTAAATCCCAGGAAGTCCTCCAGTACAGCTATCAGTGTGTCCACCTCATAGCCCACACGCGTACGCCCCGAGATATTGACATACGAAAGGTCTTTGGCAATTTGTGAAGCATCAATATTGATTTCCTTGGAAATCTGGGTGGATGATACGAATCGTTCCCCCTTTTGTTTCAGCAACTTTACATTAGAAAGGTACCACGGAAGCCGGCGCAAGGTAGGTTCCGGCACCTTCATGGTTTCTTTTTTCTGTAACGGACTGCTCATAGTTTCTTATTTAAGTTCTCAATATTGCGATTGACAAAAGTAGTGCTTTTTTTCTAATCAGTAACACGGATGCAACAAAAGCTTAACATAATTTCTAATTGCATAATTCCACATAATATCGTACTTTTGGGAAGTTTAAAAGAAAGAAGTATGAAGAATAATGATTGGAAAGAACGGTTGAATATAGTCTATTCCACCAACCCGGACTACAACTATGAGATGAATGACGATGAGGAGCAAGCTACCCTCCCCCCTGCACAACAACGCCTGCGTGTACAGCTGGACCGCAAGAACCGGGGTGGCAAAGTCGTCACTCTTGTCACCGGTTTCGTGGGCACCGACAATAATCTGAAAGAACTGGGCAAATTGCTGAAAAGTAAATGTGGAGTAGGCGGAAGTGCCAAAGATGGAGAAATCATCGTGCAAGGCGACTTCAAACAACGTGTCATCGACCTCCTGAAGGCAGAAGGATACACGCAAACCAAGCCCGTGGGATAAACGCATCATCCGTCTCACTGCAACTGTAGAGGCATAAAAAAGTGACCGTTTAGGAATTCAACTCCATATACGGCCACTTCTTTTTATAGAATCGTTTCTAAGCGGAATTATTCAGCGCGCAAAGTAAAACGTTTGAAGTCAACAACCTTCAATTCAGGATCAGCTTCTTTCAAGACTTCTCTAACTGTCTTCTTGCCGTCCATGATGTCTTCCTGGTTCAGCAAGCAAACTTCTTTCAAGAACTTGCCAAGACGGCCCTTAGCAATATTCTGAATCATTTGTTCAGGCAGATGTGCAGCTTTCTCGGCAGAAACAGTAGCAATGATTTCCTTTGCCTTTGCCACGTCTTCAGCAGTAATCCAGCCTTTGGCCATGTTGCTTTCCATGTGGTCTTCGCTGTCCACGTGAGCCGGGTTGATACCAGCCTTCTTCAAAGCAGCCTCAACAGCCTTCTGTACCTGTTCAGCTTTTGTCTTCTCGATAGCAACATCTATTTCCTTCTGCTTGATTTCTTCAGATACGCCATCTTCGTCTACTGCAATCGGGTTCATGGCAGCAATCTGCATGGCAATCTGCTTAGCCAGTCCTTCTTCAACAGCCTTGTTGAAAGCAACAATAGTGCAGAGGCCATTTCTGTTCATGTGGTTATAAACCACAGTGCTTGCACCTTCTACAGTCATGTAACCATCCAACTCCATCTTCTCGCCAGTGATACCGCTACGGTCTGTTACAGCATCCTGTACAGTACCGTTGCCCATCGGCAGAGCTTTTACTTCGTCCAGAGTCTTGCACTTGTTAGCCACGGCAAGGTCCAGAATGTCCTGAGTCAATTTCACGAAATCAGCATTCTGAGCCACGAAGTCAGTTTCGCACTTCAGAGCGATGATAACGGCAAAGTCACCCGTAGTCTTAGCCAGCACACAGCCTTCAGAAGCCTCGCGATCTGAACGCTTAGCTGCAACAGCTTGTCCCTTCTTACGGATAATTTCCATTGCCTTGTCGAAATCGCCTTCAGCTTCAGTCAAAGCATTTTTGCAATCCATCATACCAGCACCGGTCATCTTGCGGAGCTTGGTTATATCAGCCATACTTACAGCCATAATATCTTTTTATTTTAATTGTTAATAATATCCTTATAAAGTAATTGAGAGTTGAGAATAGAGAATTGAGAATTGCCGTAAAGTAACTCTCAACTTTCAATTCTCAACTCTCAACAGTATGATTAAGCCTCTTCTTCCTTCATGAAAGCAGCAGCCTTAGCGGCATTGATTGCTTCCTCGTCGGACTTGTCGAGTCTTGCTTTTGTAGCTTTCTTCTTACCTTTGTTGGCAGGAGCTTCACCGGCAGCTTCCATGTCTACCTTTTCGGCCTTACGTTCTTCCAGACCTTCCTGCATAGCAGCGCAGCAAGCATCAAGAATAACTTCTACTGACTTAGTAGCGTCATCATTTGCCGGGATTACGAAATCGATATTCGTAGGATCGGAGTTTGTATCAACGATACCGAATACGGGAATCCCCAGACGATTAGCTTCACGAACTGCGATGTTTTCCTTCATTACGTCGATAACGAACAGAGCAGACGGCAGACGAGTCAGGTCAGCGATAGAGCCCAAAGTCTTGTCCAACTTTGCACGTTGACGTGAAATCTGAAGAATTTCTCTCTTGGAGAGGTTTGAATAGGTACCGTCGCTTGTCAACTTGTCGATGGTAGCCATCTTCTTGACAGCCTTACGGATAGTCGGGAAGTTAGTCAACATACCACCCGGCCAACGCTCGATTACATAAGGCATATTTACAGATGCAGCCTTATCGGCAACCACCTGCTTAGCTTGTTTTTTAGTAGCAACAAACAGGACTTTCTTTCCTGATTTAGCGATTTGCTTCAAAGCTTCAGCAGCTTCGTCAATTTTAGCAACCGTCTTGTTGAGGTCAATGATGTGAATACCATTGCGCTCCATGAAGATGTAAGGAGCCATTGCAGGGTTCCACTTTCTTTTCAAGTGACCGAAGTGGCAACCGGCTTCTAATAATGTATCAAAATTTGTTCTAGACATTTTCTTTTAAATTAATCGTTTACTTTCTTTTTTGTTTCTTCTAAACCAACCGCCGGGTAGTCTGAATCTGAAGAGTCCCGGTAGTTTAGATACTAAACGCTTTTTCAGTTGAGAGTTGAGAGGTGAAAGTCGAGAATTAAGCAACTTGTCCGCCCCAACCGTTCTCCAACTCTTAACGTTTACTGAACTGGAATCTACGACGTGCTTTCGGTTGTCCCGGTTTCTTACGTTCAACAGAACGAGGATCACGAGTCATGAAACCTTCAGAACGGAGAGCAGCCTTGTCCTCAGCATTGATTTTCACCAGTGCGCGGGCAATTGCCAAACGCAAAGCCTGAGACTGGCCGGTGAAACCGCCACCGCAGAGATTAACTTTGATGTCGTACTTTTCAGCAACACCCAGCTTATTCAACGGCTGTTTAACTACATACTGAAGAATGCTTGATGGAAAGTACTCTGCGAGGTCTCTCTTATTAATAGTAATCTTTCCAGTACCTTCGCTTACGAAAATACGTGCAATTGCACTTTTACGTCTGCCTAATGCATTTACTACTTCCATTATCTCTTATTTAAGTACGTTAATATCAATCATTTTCGGGTTCTGAGCATCGTGTTTGTGCTCGCTGCCGGCATATACATACATATTGCCCAGCAATTTTGCGCCCAACTTGTTCTTAGGCAACATACCCTTTACTACTTTTCTCAGTAACTTGTCATCACCGTTCGGTTTTGCCTGCAAACGGGCAGGAGTGATTTCTCTCTGGCCGCCAGGATAACCTGTATATGACAGATATACCTTGTCATTCCACTTGTTACCGGTTAATTTTACTTTGTCGGCGTTGATAATGATTACATTATCGCCACAATCTACGTGAGGGGTAAAGTTAGGTTTATACTTTCCTCTCAACAGTTTCGCAACTTTTGCGCCCAGACGACCCAATACCTGGTCTGTAGCGTCAACAATGACCCATTCTTTAGTCACTGTAGCTTTGTTTGCAGAAATGGTCTTGTAACTTAAAGTATCCACTCTTAATTGTTTTTTAAAATGTTACTACTAAAATGTTTTTCTTCACCGCAAGCCAGTCATCCCGGACAATGGAAGATTAACTCGCTATGAATTAAATGCTTATCCTTTTGAGATAATAATCGGCTTGCAAAGGTACGGTTTTTCTTAGAACTGGCAAAAGTTTTCCACTTTTTTTTAGAGAGCCACTTGGCTGATATACAACAGACAAAGTTATCCTGCGGAGAAACGAAAGAATCTCCGCTAGAACAACTCTTTATGATGCGGCCTTCATCGGCCAATGCCATCATAGAAGACCTTCAAAGCTGCATTGAGAAAGAAACGGGAAAGAGAAAGAAATATCAACGGACAAGGTCCTCGGGGAATTTCGCGGGCATGCCCACCCGCTTCCATGTTTCATGGAACCATGTATTCAGTTCATTCCCATTCAAGTCCTTAGCTATAAAATACTTCAGGTACATTACCCCGTCGTCCCCTATTTCAAACTCCAATATATTGTCTTTGTGGTCCAACATGGGCAGATGGATGTTTTTCTCAATACTTTCCTTATAGGAATTATCCGTCAGCTGCTGATAAGTCCCATACCCCGTGATGATGGCATCCTTGCCAGGAATCATTGTAAAGTTGACAATGCGGCCGTCATCACTCAGCACTTTAAAGGTATTACTCGGTTTCAATATCCCGGGAACATCCGGGATTTCGGACACATAATGACATAACTGCCAAATTCCTGCCAGTTCCGCAGGCCTAAACTCTGCGCTCTCCTGCGCATTGGCTCCCGCTACCGCAAGCAGCACCGCTGCCAGCATGGTAAAGAAATAGTTCCGTTTCATATTCGTATGATGTTGGTTAACGTTATGTCGTTCCGCTAGACACAAATATAAAGATTTATTTTGAGATTATAACATTTTTGGGTATAAAAAAACCGCACAAACAACAGAATGTTTGTGCGGATGATTTTATCCAGTTTGTATATTCCGAAACTTAGAACTCGGCGTTGCGCGGCGTACGCGGAAACGGTATGACATCACGGATATTCGTCATGCCCGTAACGAACAGCAGCAAGCGCTCAAAGCCCAAACCGAACCCGGAGTGGGGACATGTACCGAACTTACGGGTATCGAGATACCACCACATATCCTTCATCGGGATGTGAAGTTCGTCAATGCGCGTCATCAGCTTGTTGTAATCCGATTCACGTTCGGAACCGCCAATGATTTCTCCAATCTTCGGGAAGAGTACATCCATGGCACGCACGGTCTTGCCGTCTTCGTTCTGCTTCATATAGAACGCTTTGATTTCCTTCGGATAGTCAGTCAGGATAACCGGACGCTTGAAGTGGTCTTCCACCAGATAGCGCTCATGTTCGGAAGCCAAGTCAACTCCCCAGTACACCGGGAATTCAAACTTATGCCCTTTGGCAACAGCCTCTTCCAATATCTTGATACCTTCCGTATAAGGCAGGCGCACGAAGCTTTCTTTCAAGACACCTTGCAGACGTTCAATCAAGCCCTTATCAAACATGTCATTGAGGAACTTCACATCGTCGGCACAGTTGTCCAAAGCCCACTGTACACAATATTTGATGAAATCTTCCGCCAGGTCCATATTGTCCGTAATATCATTGAACGCCACTTCCGGCTCAATCATCCAGAACTCTGCCAAGTGGCGGGGAGTATTGGAATTCTCGGCACGGAACGTAGGACCGAATGTATAGATGGCTCCCAATGCAGTAGCGGCAAGTTCGCCTTCCAACTGTCCGGAAACAGTCAGGCTGGCCTGCTTTCCGAAAAAGTCATCATCGTAAATAATGGAACCGTTCTCATCTTTCTTTAAGTCGTAAAGGTTCTTCGTAGTCACCTGGAACATCTGGCCTGCGCCTTCACAGTCGGAAGCCGTGATAATCGGAGTATGAAAATAGAAGAATCCTCTGTCATGGAAGAACTTGTGAATGGCAATCGCCATATTATGACGAATACGGAACACAGCCCCGAACGTATTGGTACGGGGACGCAGATGGGCTATCTCACGGAGGAACTCCATGGAATGACCTTTCTTCTGCAACGGATACGTGTTATCGCAAGTTCCCAGCACTTCGATTTCGCGGGCCTGCACTTCGGCCTTCTGACCGGAACCGACAGATTCCGTCAGCACACCGTTTACGCTCAAACAAGCACCGGTAGTAATCTCTTTCAGCATCTCCTCATCGAAGTTACCCAAGTCTACTACAATCTGCACATTATTTATTGTAGAACCGTCATTCAGCGCGATAAAGTTTACTTGCTTACTACCTCTGCGGGTACGAACCCAGCCCTTCACGTTGACCATAGCGCCAAAATCTTCACGCTTCAGCAGGTCAACAATCTTTGTTCTACTAATCTTTTCCATAAAACAGTTATTATACCTTATTATATATATTACTCAAAAGAACCCATGCGCAGGAAGTTCACCTCTTGTTCCGTGAGGTAACGCCATTCGCCGCGGCGCAGGCCTTTCTTGGTTAAACCGGCAAAATACACACGGTCCAGTTTCATCACCTTGTATCCCAGCGATTCGAAAATACGACGCACGATACGGTTCTTGCCGGAGTGGATTTCAATACCGACATCATCTTTCTTGAAGTCATCCGTATAGCTGATGGCATCTGCATGGATTTCCCCATCATCCAGTTGAATGCCGGCTGCAATCTGCTCCATATCGGCTTTTGTCAGGTTCTTGTCCAAATGCACATGATATATCTTCTTCTTCAGATACTTGGGATGCGTCAGCTTGGAAGCCAGGTCACCATCGTTTGTCAGCAGCAATACACCTGTAGTATTGCGGTCCAGACGACCTACCGGATAAATACGTTCGTCGCATGCGCCCTTCACCAAATCCATCACCGTGCGACGTGCCTGGGGATCATCCGAAGTAGTCACTGTATCTTTCGGCTTGTTCAGCAGGACGTAAATCTTACGTTCGATGCTGACCGTCTGGTCGTGGAACTTCACTTCATCGCCACGCTTAATCTTGGTTCCCAATTCCGTTACCACCTCTCCGTTTACAGAAACGACTCCAGCAGTGATGAATTCATCAGCCTCGCGACGGGAGCAAACACCGGCATTGGCCAGGAATTTGTTCAGGCGGATAGGCTCGTTCGGGTCCACAAACTGCTCCTTATATTCTATCTGTTTCTTCTTGCTGTACTTAGCATTGGGGTCATAATCGGCCGAACGACGGACTGGACGGCTATAGCTGTCTCTGTTGCCGTATCCGCCAGGTCTTCCACCACCCGAATTGAAGCGTGGACGATAAGGACGGTCACCACCCTCATTATTGTAGCGAGGACGCTGCGGACGGTCGCCATTGTCCGCACCAGGATTAAAGCGCGGGCGATAAGGGCGGTCACTGTTATAAGGACGCTGCGGGCGGTCCCCGTTTTCACTGTTAAATCTGGGGCGATAAGGACGGTCGCCATTATCACGGTTGTAAGACGGACGGCTGTAGCCACCTTCCTTGTTAAATTGGTTACCATCGCGGCCGGCACCTGAGTTCTCCTCTGCGGAAGAAGCATCACGCCAAGTTTCGTTTTCTGTACTCATTGTTTTTTATTCGAATAAAATTAAACCTTGGCCTCACGGCCATTCATTGTCTCTATTATACCTTGAATTTTATATGTTTCTATAACAATTGCCGGAGTAAAAAGTTGAAATTCCTCCGGTACACTTCTGTGGTTGCTTAAATTCCCGTATAAGTATGGGGGGTAATCACCCGCAATTCTTTCTTTATCTCTTCACTTACATTCAGTCCCTCTATAAATTCCTTGATAGACGCTTCCGTAATGGCCTGATTGGTACGGGTCAACGCTTTCAACGCTTCATAGGGATGCGGATAGGCCTCGCGGCGCAGAATGGTCTGGATAGCCTCGGCCACCACGCTCCAGCAATTGTCCAGGTCACGGTAGATGGCCGGTTCGTTCAACAGCAACTTACGCAAACCCTTCAAAGAACTTTGTATGGCAATAATGATATGCCCGAACGGCATACCCACATTGCGGAGCACGGTAGAGTCCGTCAAGTCACGCTGCAAACGGGAAACAGGAAGTTTCACAGCCAAGTGTTCCAGAATAGATGTCGCGATACCCAGATTACCTTCCGCATTTTCAAAGTCAATCGGATTCACTTTGTGCGGCATGGCGCTGGAACCTACTTCACCGGCTTTAATCTTCTGCTTGAAATATTCCATGGAAATATATTGCCAGAAGTCACGGTTCATATCGATCATTACCGTATTTATGCGCTTCATAGCATCGAATACAGCAGACAGATTATCATAATTAGAAATCTGCGTAGTATATTCTTCACGTTCCAAACCCAGTTTTTCAGCAACAAACCGGTTACCAAATGCTTTCCAGTCGAACTCCGGATAAGCCACATGATGCGCATTGTAATTTCCGGTAGCACCACCGAACTTGGCAGTAAGCGGACAAGACTTCAAAGTAGCCAGCTGGCGTTCAAGACGATATACAAATACCATCACCTCTTTTCCCAAACGAGTAGGTGAAGCCGGCTGACCGTGTGTCTTGGCAAGCATAGGAATAGCCGTCCATTCTTCCGCATACGTACGAAGTTGCGCAATCAGTTCCTCTATTTGTGGATAATAAACCTGTTCCAAAGCCTCTTTGATAGACAAAGGAACGGAAGTATTATTGATATCCTGTGAAGTCAATCCGAAATGAATAAACTCTTTGTAGTCATCCATTCCACCCATTTTATCAAACTCTTCTTTCAGGAAATATTCTACGGCTTTTACATCATGGTTCGTTACGCTCTCAATATCTTTGATACGCTGCGCGTCAGCTTCAGAGAAGTTACGATAGATATTTCTTAATGTTTCAAATACGTTTTTGTCTACGCCTTTTAATTGCGGCAAAGGCAATTCGCACAAGGTGATGAAGTATTCCACTTCCACTTGCACACGGTATTTTATCAAGGCAAATTCCGAGAAGTAAGCTGCCAAAGCATCTGTTTTTCCTCTGTATCGACCATCAATCGGAGAGATAGCAGTAAGTAAATCAAGTTCCATACGTGTATATTAGATAATTATCGAGCCGCAAAATTAGCTTTTTTTTCTGAGTAATAAGCCATAAAGGGGAAAGAAAGTTAAGTAAGGAAGTTAACAGATAAAAAAAAATAGCCTTACAACAGCTTGTAAGACCAC
>ERZ779902.1165-NODE-1165-length-10092-cov-4.134203_pt1 | contig 10092 bp, 14 predicted proteins | sample MGYA00511350_ERZ779902 | MGnify/ENA primary metagenome ERZ779902 (study PRJEB29588, sample SAMEA2146908) | human gut metagenome | biome: human gut; feature: human-associated habitat; material: faeces | place: Denmark | collected 2008/2010 ...
ACGCATGGGGTCACGGGTTCGAGTCCCGTACGCACCGCGAAAGCAAATAGCAAATAAAAGCAAAGCTCTGAAATTCAAGGATTTCAGAGCTTTTTCTTTTTCTCCGCTTAGGCAAAAAATAGCGGTTTAAAGCAGTTCTCACGTGGCTTATCCGTGGGACTTTTTGAAAACTGTTTTTGCTCCCATGAATTGACGCTTTTGTCTTTGATTGTCAGTTTTTTGCGTAGCTGGTTTTTGAGTGTAGCAAACTAATTTTGTACCACTTAAAAAAACAAAGAATTATGGGAGCAGTGAAAAGAAACACACTAAGCGTATTGTTCATCATCAAGAAAGCGAAACTTCTGAAAAACGGTGAAGCTCCTATTTGTATGCGCATCACCGTAAACAAACGAGTAGCCGAAGTTATGATTAAACGGAGCATTCCCGTAGATTTATGGAATCAGAAAAAGGAATGTTCCAAAGGAAAAGACCGTGTAGCTACAGAACTGAACCACTATATCAATACGATTCGTGCCAAAGTATTGCAGATACACCGTGAACTGGAAATAGACAACAAACCGATAACAGCCGATACAATAAAGGATTGTTTCTACGGACGGGACAAGGTACAGCGCACCTTGCTGGAAGTGTATGCAGAACATAACGAGAAATGCCGTGCCCTGATTGGTAAGGAATATACGGAAAGCACAGTTACCAAGTTTGATACTTCCATAAACCGCTTGAAAGAATATATCCGTAGTTGCTACCACCGTGATGATATAATGCTGGCAGAACTGGATGGGCAATTTATTCGTGATTTTGATTTTTGGTTGAAAACAGAGAAGCATTGCCAAAACAACTCTGCATTGAAACATTTGAAGAACTTGAAAAAAGTTGTTCGTATTGCTTTGGCTAACGACTGGATAAAGAAAGACCCATTTTACGGCATCCACTTCAAGCAGGAAGAAGTAAATGTGGAATTTCTTTCACGTGAGGAACTGGATATTCTAATGAACAAGGAATTTACTATTAAACGGCTGGAACAGGTAAGGGACATTTTTGTCTTTTGTTGCTTCACCGCACTTGCTTTTGTCGATGTACAGCAATTAAGCCATGAGCACTTGATAAAAGACAATAACGGTGCTTTATGGATACGCAAGGCAAGACAGAAAACTAATCAGATGTGTAACATTCCGGTTTTATCTATTCCTCAAAGGATATTAAGGAAATATGAAGATAATGTAGAGTGCATAAAGAAAGGTGTGCTTTTGCCTGTAATTAGTAATCAGCGCATGAATGCCTATCTAAAGGAAATCGCTGATTTGTGCAGCATTACCAAACGCCTAACTACTCATGTTGCAAGACATACTGCGGCTACAGTTGTTTTTCTCGCTAATGATGTATCAATGGAAAATATATCTAAGATTTTGGGACATTCCAATATCAGAATGACACAGCATTATGCAAAGGTTTTAGATAGCTCCATTATGCGTGATATGGTGAATGTAGAAAGAAATTTCCTAAAAGGGTGAGAATGTAATTTTCCAAAGCTGAATAAAACATTAACAAAGGTAAGCTCCGTATTCCGTCCGTTCAAGCCCAAGCCCTACGGGTTTGAAAGAAAATCTCCACGCCTGCGCTACGCTCCGGGTAGTATTTTCTTCCAAAGGCTTGCACAGACGGACTACTACACTAATAAAGTTAATGTTCTTAGTCAGTTTCGGAAAAAATGTGTTTTTTAAAGGATGGTAGGTTATTCCTGCCGTTCTTTATTGTAGTAGGTCTGCAAAAGCCGTTCTATATCGCTTTGACGGTAGATTATTTTGCCTTTTATCTGAATGTAAGGGATAACGCCCGTATCTCTCCATTCTTGCAGCGTGCGAATGCTTACTTTCAGATATTTGGCTGCTTCCCGGTTGCTTAGAAACTTCTCGCCGTTCAAATGCGGTCTGCTCTCCTTTGCCAGTCGGCTGATACCGTCTAACATTCTATCCATAGATTGAAAGAACTCTTTTATCATTTCACTGTTGCTGTTTATTAGTTCCATATTGATTTATAGTTAGCTTGAATGATTAGTATATACATTTTCAATTACGCAGATAATTGCCATAGTAAGAAATGGAAAGGCTGTCTTTTGCCTTGTCATAGCCGATATAAAGCCGCTTAAAGGCTGAAACAATAAAGTAACGGCTATCTTCTTTCTGTATCTCGTAAGTGGCAGGTTGCGCCTGTCCGTTATCCGATACATGGAGCATCGAAAGGAGATATTTTTTTTTGCTTTGGTATATTATTACCGTAGGATGAAGATTTAAACTTTCCCATGTACCCACAATAGCCGGGAGGGTGAAAGATTGGTTTGCTTCTGAATTGTCATCTTGTTTTCTTGTCATAAGGCGATACTTATTTATTGGTTGGTATATAGTTGTTTTTCTTTCCTGAAAGATGGCTTGCCGTACATTCGGTAACCAGTGTTTCAATATCGACAGATTTATAGTACAGCTTATTCCCGATTTGGGAGTAACCCAGTTTACCGCTGTCCCGATAGTTCTGCAAACTTCGGATGCTGATACCGAGCAGGGCACACACTTCACGACCTGACAACCATTTATCGGACTGATGATTGTTCAATCTGCAAATGCGTTCCACCTGATTAGCAAAGTTGGCGAACTGACTGCATACCTGTTTAAAGGTCTGTTCCTCAATAGTTACGATATTCATTCTTTATTCTCTTTTGGCTGGTTGAATATTCCTTTTTGCATTTCTTCCCGATAGAGAACCGAAAGGACATCATTGTACGTATTCAAATGCTCTTCCAGTACGTTATCAATGAAACTTCCGATGCTTACTTGTTTGTTTGTAATCACACCTACAATCTGCATGATACGTTTCTGTATTTCTCCACTTATGTACACGCTTTGACGGTTGCAAACCGCCCGCTTTTTAAGGAACACCGATTTATAGTTTTTCCGTTCCTTGCTTGCAGGTTCCTGTAATGATTGTTTTACTTCTTCCATACTTTCAATTTTTAATGGTTTATGAATAGGTTGATTGATTTTTAATAATGTTGAAAGATGGTAAGCCAGTTTTATGGCAGTATTGCCAAATCGTTAAACGCCTTTCAAACATGTTTTAAAGCCATATTCAAACCTTGTTTGACTGTCTTATATATTGCCACCATTCAATCAATTTTCAGCAAAGAAAAGGGTAAAAACAGATGCTTTTAAAAATGGGGATACTTTGTCCGTTTGTGTCGCAATTTGGCGTAATAGCCCATCTTTCAGGGGTAAACAGCTGTCTGTAATTTTGTAACCGATAAACAGACATAGGAGGAAGCCGAACCGCTTGCTTTGGCAATCTGACCGTAGGGAAGATTTTTATGTTCATTGGAACATAGCAAGTTGTGTTTTGAGGCCCGCACTTCGTTTTTTGTGCCTCAAAACCTTGCCACCTTTGAAGGTGGTTGGTTTTACTCCGAAGTCGTAAAACCAGTAAATTATTATCAGTATGGAACAGAAAAGGAAGCCATTTAACAAAGGTGGGCGCAAGCCTAAACTTGACCCACGAACGCACCGTTATTCCCTGAATTTGGATGATGTGGAGAACGCCAAGTTCTTAGCTTTTTACGACCAGTCTGGCTATAAGGTAAAGGCACATTTCATCAAGAACTGTATCTTTGGAAAGTCGTTTAAGGTACTTAGGATTGATAAAAGCAAGGTTGATTATTACATCCAGCTCTCCCAACTGTTTTCACAATTCAGGAGCATAGGCATACTGTATAACCAAACGGTGAAAGAACTCCATTCCAATTTTGCGGAAAAGAAAGCACTTGCCCTGCTTTACAAACTGGAACAATACACTGTTGAACTGGTAAAGACAAACCAGCAGATTATTGCGCTTACCAAACAGTTTGAAGCATCTTATAAGGAAGAGGGAATAATATCGGCAGAGAAATAAGTACAGGCTTGTCAAAAGAAAAAACATCCCGGAACTGCCACGTGTACAGTTTCGGGATGAATTTCATACTTACTTATCCGTTCCGTGTTCTTTCTCGAACTTTCGGAGCGTACCCACATCGAACCGTTTCTTTATGAACTCACGTACATCGGAAGCCCGATAGTAGGCTTTCCCGCTAATCATCATAAAGGGCAGCAGTTTCTTGCTTCTCAATCTCTGCAATGTTCGGGTACTGACTTTGAATAGCAGGCATAAATCCTGATTATCCAATAACTTATCACCCGGCATCACTTCGGGGTTGGTCTGCAAACTCTTTACGTCTTTGCCTACTTCATCCAGTTTATCAAGTAACTTTTGCATCCAGTCCTTGAACTCGTAATTATCTACATACATATTGCTTCATTTTTCAGGTTATACATTAAGATTTTCAATCGATTGATGAAGCAAAGTTCAGAAAAGGAAAGCAAACAAATTACAGGGTAGCATACGCTACCCCGTATAAATTGATGCTAAACACCTGATTATCTATACCCTTTATTCTCGTGTTCTTTGCGGATAAAGGTTGCCAGTTCATTAAGGAACTCCGTTAGTTTGGCAGGCTTTCGTTTGATGACATCCATATACTTTTGGTGATAATCACCTAATTTGATGTTAAAGAGCCATTCAAAGGCTTTCCCTAAGTCTGTCAGGTGAATAGGTTTTCCATTCTGATATATTACACGTTTTGAAAGGAATAAGCCGCTGACTATTTCCATGATGTTAATAAGGCTTGTCTTGCCTGCTAAATGGAGAGGGGAAATAAAGAGCTTATTTGCGTGTTGCTGGAATTGTTCAGGATATTTGATACGCAAATTCACTATGTGTACTTCTGTTTTGATTAGTTCTATTGCTTCATCTATAAGCAACAACAAGGTATTTTTCCCCCTGCTCAAATTGTACACGATACGATTTAAGCCTGTTTAGTCCAAAGGAAAAATAGCGCAACAAAACGCTGTAATCTTGTTCATTCATACTGAAATCGGCTAAATGTACAGACAATTCTTCAATCGCTTCTTTTAAATCTAATTCAGGAACTTTGTACTGCGGGCATTCCGACAATAAGCGGAAAAACCTCATGTTTGTTAAATTGTTCATTTTCTTGCTTTTAAATTTCGATTAATAAGTATATATTTAATTGAGCTAATACACATCGGGGAGAAACTTATGACAACCATTCCGTATAATAATATCATTGATTGGCTACTCATAGTTTCAGCCATTACAAAGCGTTCAAAAAAGATAACAGAACTAATATCAATAGACGTGTGTAAGATTATTGTTGCCAGTAAATCTTGTTTTGTCTGAATATATAGCCAAGATGAAATAAAAGAAAATTCAATCACTAAAATCAGATACATAATAGAAACAGATATTCCTAATAAAATATTTAAATGCCATATTCCCCAGAATATACCTATCAAAAGGCTACTAATAAGTAGAGAATATTTTTTTAAAAGTTGTGGAAGCATAAAACCTCTCCAACCTAATTCTTCACAGTAACTTCCCAGCAATATTAATAAAACCAATACAGCGTAATCACATAGGGAGTGATTAAACTCTAAGTGTACTAATTTTTTATATTCTATAAAAGAAATTACAACATAAGATAGACCACAAAATAGAATAGGGAACATCAATGCAGCTAAATACCATTTTAAGTTGACACACTTAAACAATGTGCTTCTAATTAGTTGGTAAACATTCGCTTTTCCTTTTATGAATAAAATAATCAAAATAGCAAATAGTCCCGGAGACCATTGGGGTGTGCTATTAAAAGAATTTGATAACAAGCTAATTAATAGAGAAACTATAATATTTAATGTACAGAAAAGAATAATAGGGTGTTTTGTTATAATAGTTTTCATAACACAAAATTTAAAAATTAATTTCTACACTTGCTGATAAATAGGGTGATATTTGAAAACATGGGTCATATTCCCTACTCATGGATTGAAAGAGGGCTTTTATACTTCTGTTATCATAATAAGCTGCTCGCATGGCATTGAATCCAATTGTTATTGGAATAGATATTTTATCGCTAATACTTATTGAGGGTCTAAGCCCAATAACAATATATTGATGGGTGAATATTTTTTCTTTGCCGTCTTTTTTTGTCAATGCCATTTGCCCATTCATTTCTGTAATAAAATTTAAACTTGTAAAGTCATTTAGTTTATATCCTAACAATAAGTTTAATCCGTCTAAGGCAGAAACCTTGCAAATGAATTGTTTATTATACTCCCAACTAAAATAAAGTGCAGGAAAAAGCATAGGATACCCGAAAGTATTATTGAATGCCAAACCACCACCAATTTCTATATTAGGTTGGAAATGACGAATGAAAATTAGTCCAACATTTCCTAAAATATTTCTCATTCTAATTTTTGAGAATTTTGTATCAGGAGTATATATACCTGCGCCAATATTTGCCATAATCGACCATTTTTCACTAATTGGTCTTATATGAAATAAGGCTAATTGCAAATTCATTATTTGTGGTAACACTAAATCATCAGTAAAATTGTGATTGTTAAGTTCTACATAAGCACCCAAAATGCCAACTCCCCATATTGTAGGTTGGTTACTGTCATTCACTTTTTGTACAAATGGTACATTTATACTCCCTTGATATACGACTGCTGAGCCTTTGCTATTGGCTACTTTTTGGTTATTTTCATCTCGATAGCTTGATTTTCCGAAATATTCGGTTTTTAGTGATACTTGGGCTTTTCCAATTATGCAAGCCAACAGAAGCAAAACAGTTAGCAACATCTTTGTTTTCATACTTTTACAAAATAAGATTGAATGTTTGAAGTTATTTTGGGCAAATATCCTGATTCGCAGGATGAACTAAAAATCTTTTTGACAACAGGGCGTTAGCTTATGATGACTGGATAAGTGCTTATGAATTAATTGTTATATCTTTGCCCCATGAAAAATAACTATTCAAAAAGATACGACCGCTTTATTCTTCTTATATGGGTCGTGATTGCTTTCTTGGTATGGATGAAGCTTTTGAATAAAGCCCCATTCTTAGAAGTATTGGCTATAACGGTGTGTTATATTACACCTATGCTGATTATAAATATCTTGCTAAGCGTATATTTATTGCCAAGAGCAATAGAAAGGAAAAAAATGGATGGTTTTGCATTAAAATTTATACTTTTGTCTTTCGTTTCGGCATTTATATCGACTTTTGTTTTTGGGATATTTAGATACTTTGAACAGATAGGTATATTTCTTCCGTCTAATTTAATATCTACTGATGATACATTGCTATCTGATTTTATAGACCAACTATTGACTGTATTTGTTGTAAATACAGCTTTTTGTGGTATGCGTTTTTACTATGAACACAACAAATTGGAAAAAATTCATTTGGAATCACAGTTGCACACTCTCCAAGCACAAATAAATCCCCATTTCATGTTTAATGTACTCAACCATATCTATTATTATGTTGATAAAAAGGATGATTTGGCAGCTATTCTATTACTAAAATATACAGATATACTTCGTTACCAGTTATATAGTGGTAAAAAAGAATGTGTATGCATTGAAGAAGAGGTTGGGTTCTTGAAAAATTTTATAGATATTGAAAAGATAAGATGGGAAGATAAATTAGATGTAAATTGCTCATGGACAATACAGAATTTGAAAACAAAATTCCCCCCATTATTGCTAATTCCTCTAATAGAAAATGCTTTTAAGCACGTTTCTCGAAGTTCCAACGTCAAGGGTTATATTAATATTCTCTTTGAAGAAAAAGCAGAAACGATTTCCCTTGAAGTCGAAAATTCCAAATCAGCATTGCCCGTTGAAAAAGAGAAAAATTCAGGTTTAGGATTAGAAAATTTAAGAAATCGGTTAGATATATTATATGGTGAAAAATATCGGCTCATCATACAAAACTCAGATAATGTATACAATTCTAAACTCATAATTTTGAAATGATTATGGCAAATTCAAATACCTTGAAATCAGGCAAGAATCCTTTGAAATGCTTGATTGTTGATGATGAATTAGTTGCTATTAAGATTATAGCGGGTAATATAGAAAAATTAGATTTTCTTATTGTTGAAGAAACTTGTTCTTCAGCTATTGAAGCAGCAGATATTCTTAAAAGAAAAGAGATAGATTTGATGTTTCTTGATATTAATATGCCTTATATTTCAGGACTTGACTTTTTAGAATCTTTGGATAAAATGCCATTGACAATAATAACAACTGCATATTCAGAATATGCTTTAGATGGTTTCCGGTTACATGTCGTGGATTATTTACTAAAACCTTTTTCTTTCCAACGCTTTTTCCAAGCTGTACAAATAGCATTGGATTTATTTAATTCCCATATATTATTGCAAAATAGCACAGATGATAAATCAGATGTTATGTACATTAGGCAAGGGGATACATTTCAAAAAATAAAATGGGAAGATATATTGTTTGTAGAAACGATGCAGAATTATTTGAAATTGCACTTTAAAGAAAAAACATTCGTAATTCATCAAACAATGGCATCATTAGAAGAAATGCTACCTAAAGACACTTTCTTTAGAATACACAAGTCTTATCTTGTTAATATCTCTCACATAGAAACTGTAGCTAGTGGACGACTTTTCATTGAAGGAAAAGAAATACCAATATCAAAACATAGGAGAGAAGATTTTTTAAATGCTGTAATATATAAGAAACTGGTGAGCAAATGATAATGAAATATATAATCGAAAGCCTATTATTTCGTAGCATAAAAAATTTGTTCTATTTTTATGCCTGTTATTTGAAACGATGCAAATCGGAGAGTATAAAGGTAGATTACACGTTGCTAAACCGTTACCCTTTTCAAAATTACATATTGTAAATTGCTGTACTACAATACAATAAACTGCAATGTGATAGTGGTGGCGAAAATATAATAGGAAATTTCCTACATACAAAATGGGTCTTATAGATATTTAAGTTTTATAGAAATGAATAATCAGAAATTTAAAGAAGAATTCAAATTACTGTTAGAGAAAACTATTTTCCCAAGCGATATAAAAGATGAAGAACGTAGTAAAGATTGGAACAATATTATTAGTTATATAATAGCTAATGTTCCTTCAAAACTTTATAGATTTAGGGCGTATAATGATTATAGTGTTGATTCTCTAAAAAACAATACTATATCTTTGGTTAGACCAGACATGTTTTATGATATGTATGATTCTTTAATATATGTAGATACAAAAAAAATTGAATCTTTAATTAAAAATGCGTTGAGTCCTGCTTCTCTATTAACATTTATCGAATATTGTCATGAAAAAAAAGAGGTTCCACCATTATTTACTTCAATCTTCAATGATGAAATATGTCAATCGGTATTAAAAAATATTTTATCAATGTCAACAGATAATATTGTTGACGGAGTAAAAGCTATTTCAACATGGGACATTACACCTATTAAAGAGTTTGTAAAAAGAAGTGTTGTCCTTACTGAAAAATTAATAAAAGAAAATCCCATGACTAAAATAGCTTGTTTTACAGAGGATGTGTGTTCTAAAATTATGTGGGATAGATATGCAGATGGTTATAAAGGATTTGCTGTAGAATATGATTTTTCGGATTATGTATTTAGTCTTTGTGCTAAATGTGATAAGAGAGATTGTTTAGACAGGGTTCATCCATATTTGTTTCCTATAATTTATTCCGATTGTAGGTATGATGCAACAGAAATAGTACATTATTATTCTACACTGGATATGTCACAACAAACTAAATCTCAAAATAATATTCCATTTCCAGATACTTTGTTTTGGATAAAAGCCTTTTTATATAAAGATAAAGAGACATATGCTTACGAAAAGGAGTGGAGATTTATGTGTTGTTGTGAAAATCGGGTACAGGAAAATCATATAGAGCTAACTGTTAAGAAGCCCACAGCAATCTATTATGGTACATATTTACCTCTTGAACAGAAAAAGGAATTGAGTTTAATAGCAAGAAGTAAAGGTATTAAGGAATATGAAATGTATGTTAATAATAATACGGCTTCATATTTACTTAATTATAGAGAAATAGAAAATGATTAGTTTGATATGCGAGTAATATTTAGTATTTTTGCACCAACTCAAACAACCA
>ERZ779902.1166-NODE-1166-length-10087-cov-2.315191_pt1 | contig 10087 bp, 8 predicted proteins | sample MGYA00511350_ERZ779902 | MGnify/ENA primary metagenome ERZ779902 (study PRJEB29588, sample SAMEA2146908) | human gut metagenome | biome: human gut; feature: human-associated habitat; material: faeces | place: Denmark | collected 2008/2010 ...
AAATCATGTCGCCAAGTACAGGAAGCGGCGCTCAGGTTAAGGCTTGGGTTATTGTGGGAGGATTACTTGTGAGTGCTTTTGCGTTTATGAGGAAGAGAAAGTAGAAATTTTAGATGAAGGGAGTCACGCTATGAACAGAGTATTGGAAAATAACAGGCTGCGTGTCACTGTAAGCGATGACGGAGCGGAGCTTGTCAGCGTATGGGACAAAAAGCGTAATGCAGAGCGCATCTGGAGAGGAGACAAGGCAGTGTGGGGAAGACATGCTCCGGTTCTATTTCCTTTTGTCGGAAAAGTTGCGGATGGACGGTATAGCTATAGAGGAAAGCAGTACAATATGACATCGCATGGTTTTGCGCGTGACAGAGTGTTCGAGCTTGTAGAGATGGGTGAGCTGTCTGTGACGCATGTTCTAAAGTGGAGTGAGGACACATTGAACGTCTACCCTTTTAAATTCGTGTTATATGTAAAGCACAGTCTGGAAAATGCAGCTGCCGATTCGGTTAAGATAGAGTGGAGAGTTGTAAATGAGGCCGATAATGGAGAGGTAATGCTATATGGCATCGGCGGACATCCGGCTTTTACTTTTCCTGATAATGAGCAGGCTGTGGACTGTTCGCTGCGAATAAATTCTTCATTTGGAGCGGCAAAAAGTGAGGAAGAGCCGCTTAAGTATCATCTGCTAAATGCATCCGGCTGCATTGACATGTCAAGGGAATATGAGCTTGATATGTCACAAGGAAGCATTAAGATAAAAGAGGACATGTTTGACAAAGATGCGCTTATAGTCTTTGACAATCAGGTTAATTATATTGAGCTTCTTGATGCTCATGGCAAGCCATATATCGGCATGGCATGTGAAGGCTTTCCGTATTTTGGAATATGGTCAAAAAAGGTGGATGAATTTATCTGCCTTGAGCCGTGGTACGGAATTGCGGATGTGGCAGGGCATGAAGGCGACCTTGAAAAGAAAGCAGGGATGCAGAGGCTTGGCGCAGGCGAAAGTGCAAGCTACGATTATGTAGTAGAGTTTTATTAGAATTTCATTTGTATATGAGAGGTTTAACGCTATGGAGGAGTATTTTCAGTCGCCGTCTCCATCGGTATCATCTAAGAGAATATTGTACACGGCAAGTAGCTGGGCAAAAAATAATCTGATATTTTTGCAGGAGACAGGTTCGCTCAGAGCGATTAAGCCTCATGTGTCAAAGCGTGATAATTTGCAGTCATATCTGTGCATGATGGTGCTTGACGGTTCGGGCTATATTGAGTACGAGGGGCGGCATTATGAAATGGTAAAGGGTGACTGCGCTTTTATAGACTGCATGAGAAGTTACAGCCATAGCACAGGGATGAGCACAAAGTCGGTTACCCATGATGTAGTGAAGAGCAGAACGATACATGAGAGCTGCGCATATGACATGGAAAAGGAAAATATGTCCGAAGGGTTATGGTCGCTTGCATGGGTACACTTTTACGGTGAGAATATGCCTGCGATATATGAGAAATATATTGAGCGCGGAGGATTGCCGGTATTCACTCCGGAGGATGGCAAAAGATATACCGATATATTCTCACGCATGTATGCGATGGCGGGTTCTGAGGATTATATAAGGGATATGAAGTTGAATGCGCTGTTAAATGAGCTGCTTGCTGTCATTATGGAACAGTCGTGGCATCCGGAGAATCTCTCAGGCGGAAAGAAGAGGCGCGAGTTAGTAGAGGTTAAGGCATTTCTTGATGAGCATTATACGGAAAAGATAACACTCGATGCACTGGCAGCTTCGTTTTACATTGACAAGTTCTACCTCAGCAAGATTTTTAAGGAAACTTATGGTACAACGATAAATTCATATATTCTTGCAAAGAGAATAACGCAGGCAAAACGTCTGCTCAGATTTACGGAGCTTAGCATTGATGAGATAGGCAGCAGGGTAGGAATGAATGATGCGAACTACTTCAGCAGAAGCTTCAAAAAGCTTGAGGGAATAAGCCCAAGCGAATATAAGAAGACTTGGTGATATAAGAGAAGTTCACAGTGGATATATATTTTTATATCAGAGCGTATTTAATAACCCAATATTGTGCTAATTTTTCTCTATATATGCGGTTACACTAAGCATATACTTGATATAAAATTCTTAAAAAAGTGAAGAAGTCCGCATAATGCTGTAAAAACATGCAGTTGATTGTGGGTGCAGCCAGATTTAATTGTGACAAAGAATATTGTCAGCAGGCAATTTATTAAAATTCATGAAAGAAGAGGATATTTTAGATGAAAAAGGCTTTAATTACAGGAATTACGGGACAGGATGGTTCTTTTTTGGCAGAGTTTCTTCTTGAGAAGGGCTATGAAGTGCATGGTATAACAAGACGTGCATCTATTTCAAATACTGCAAGAATAGATCATCTTTTAAGAGCCGGAAGCATAACATTACATGATGGAGATTTGTCAGATTCGATATCCATTATCAAGATTATCGGGGATGTACAGCCGGATGAGATTTACAATCTTGCAGCACAGTCACATGTTCAGGTATCATTTGATGCTCCTGAGTATACAGGCGATGTTGATGCCGTAGGTGTTCTTCGTGTGCTTGAGGCAGTGAGAGTTCTTGGACTTACCAAGAAGGCAAAGGTATATCAGGCTTCTACATCAGAGCTTTACGGCAAGGTTGAGGAGGTTCCTCAGTCTGAGACAACACCTTTCCACCCATACAGCCCTTACGCTATCGCAAAGCAGTATGGCTTCTGGATGATTAAGGAGTACCGTGAAGCTTATGGCATGTTTGCTGTAAACGGTATTCTCTTTAACCATGAGTCAGAGCGCCGAGGTGAGAACTTTGTAACAAGAAAGATTACACTTGCAGCCGGAAGAATTGCAGAGGGACTTCAGGACCACCTTGAGCTTGGTAATCTTGATTCACTCAGAGACTGGGGCTATGCAAAGGACTATGTTGAGTGCATGTGGCTTATTATGCAGCAGGAAAAGCCTGAGGACTTTGTTATTGCTACAGGCGAGCAGCACACTGTAAGAGATTTTACACAGAAGGCGTTTGCAGCTAATGGAATTACACTTCGCTGGGAAGGCGCCGGAATTGATGAGAAGGGTTATGATGCGGCTACAGGAAAGATGCTTGTATGTGTCAATCCACAGTGGTTCCGTCCTACAGATGTAGATAATCTCTGGGGAAATCCTGCAAAGGCAAAAACAGTTTTAGGCTGGAACCCTCAGAAGACTTCATACGAAGAGCTTGTAAAGATAATGGCAGAGCATGACAGAGAGCTTGCTAAGCGTGAGAAGACTCTTCTTAAATAAAACAGCAAATATGTGGGACATTGGTGTCAGACCCCGGTGTCCCAACGCATCAAATCAGCCCCCGCACCTTCAGCACAAATATCCACCCGGTCAGCGTGACGGACGAAAGAAGTGTCGCCATGACAACTATGCTTGAGCTTAACACTTCATCATTGCCCATATTTTTTGCCATTATGTAGCAGGTGCCCGTTGTCGGCGAGCCGAGCATTACAAGCTCACTGCTGCGGAAGCCGAATGCTATCGCAAATGGGAAAAATATCAACGGAAGAAGCACAAGCTTTATAAAGGTGGCTATTGAGGTGAGCTTAATCTTCTTAATCGCTTTTGCTCCTTCAAAGCCGGCTCCGACTACCAGAAGTGCGATAGGTGTTGCCGTCTGTGCTATGCTTGTCACGGCCTTAAGTGGTATTGCCGGAATATTTATTCCGAATATTGAGAACGGAAGTCCGAGGAAAATTCCTATTATAATCGGATTTTTAACCACATTAATGCAGGCTTTTTTGATATTAGAGTTTTTAGAGTCTTTGGCTGAACTTGATTTTCCACTGTATTTCCCTGATTCTTTTCCTTCCTCATCTGCACATATCGCTGATTTTTTTTCTGCAGCCTTCCCCATATCCGCCGAAAACGTCAGTATAATGACCGACAGAATATTATATAACGGCACAGCCGACACAATCATAAGCGGAGCCATCCCGGAATTGCCATATATATTGTTGATAAAGGCAATGCCAAGCACCGCCGCACTTCCTCTCGCACTCGCCTGTGCAAACGCACCAACCTGCGTTTTATCCTTTATAAATATATAACTAAGTCTCCATATCGCAAGAAACATTATGGTCGTTGTCACCATGCAGAATAAAACAAAGGTCAGATTAAAATCTGACCTTATGTCTGCGGTTGCAATGTCTTTAAAAAGCAGCACAGGCAGCGCTACCTTAAAGACATACTTATCTGCAACCTTATTAAATTCTTTGTTAAACAGACCGATTCGCATAAGGAACCAGCCCAAAACCATAATGAGAAATATAGGCAGTGTCGCATTTAAGCTAAAAATAAAATCAGCCATAGTAATCCTCATTTCCAATCTCTAAATTATTGTAATTGTATGTTCAATTACTTCAATAACATTTATTGCAAATTTATCCAACATAAGACTTTCAGAAAGTCAATGCCGGATGCACACTATATTTTAGCATCACACATTGGTACTACAGTGTTGCCGTAAACCTGTCAAAAGCTGCCTGTCCCTTTGCATCCCTCTTGAACACGCCCGCATCCTCAAGAACCTTCTTGAATACAATACCAATCTCTTCCTTGAGAACTGCGTCGACATTCTCTGCGTTGATTACAGGATACTTAGGTCTGAATGCGTCAACCCAGTCCGCATGCTTTTCTATCTTCTCATTAGAGCGGATATCCTTTCCATTTACGATGTAGTCAGACAGAATCTCCATCTCCTCCTTAAGTCTTGAAGGAAGAACCGCAAGTCCCATAACCTCGATAAGTCCGATATTCTCCTTCTTGATATGGTGAAGCTCATTATGCGGATGATAAAGACCAAGCGGACATTCAGTAGTTGTTATATTGTTGCGCAGTGCAAGGTCAAGCTCGTACATATCTCCACGCTTTCTTGCGATAGGTGTGATTGTATTGTGCGGTTCACCATCAGTCTCGGCAAATATGTATGCCTCTTCGTCCGTATAACCTCTCCATGCTTTTAAAATATAGTCTGCAAGGTCGATAATTCTCTTTTCATCAGCGCATCTAAGACGTATTACAGACAAAGGCCACTTAACAATTCCTGCCTTCACATCCTCATAGCCTTTAACCGTGAACTCTCTCTCAACAGGAGCCTTTGCCATGGCAAACTCATAATTACCACCCTGAAAATGGTCATGCGATAAAATTGAACCTCCTACGATAGGAAGATCCGCATTAGAACCTATAAAATAGTGAGGAAACAGCTTTATAAAGTCAAAAAGCTTCACAAACGCAGCTCTATCAACCTTCATAGGAACATGCTGACCGTTAAATACTATACAGTGCTCATTGTAATATACATAAGGCGAATACTGGAATCCCCACTGTCCACCATTGATTGTTATCGGGATAATTCTGTGGTTCTCCCTCGCCGGATGATTCGTTCTTCCGGCATAGCCCTCATTCTCACGGCAGAGCTGACACTTAGGATATCCGCTCTGCTTTGCCAGCTTAGCCGCAGCGATTGCCTTAGGATCCTTCTCCGGCTTTGACAGATTTATCGTGATATCTATATCTCCATACTCTGTCTTAGTCACCCACTTCATATCCCTGCATACACGGTATCTTCTTATATAATCGGAATCCTGACTAAGCTTATAATAATAGTCTGTAGCTTCCTTAGGCGAAACTGCATACTTCTCATTAAATGCTTTTATGACCTGTGAAGGTCTTGGCATAAGACAGTTCATAAGCCTTGTATCAAACAAGTCTCTGTACACTACACTGTCCTCTATAAGTCCCTTCTCAACAGCATAATCAAGAAGCTCCTTAAGAACTGCCTGAAGCTCTACCTTCTCATAATTCTCTTCAGGCTCTTCATAATCATCAAGCTTAAGCACATCCAATATAAGATTAGTGGAATATATTTTCTCCTCTTTTGAAATCAATCCCGTCTCCAAACCATAAGTAACCAGCTTCTTTATAGCTTCATATACCATAACCACACCTCCGCATCTGCCATCATCACGTCATCATTTATTAAGCTTTACCAAAAATTTTTTTGAGCTTCTTTACCACCTTCTTAGCTGCACTCGGATAATATATATCCTTCTGCACTGCAATATCATAATCGATATCTCTCTCAACCTTGTCCCTGAACTTAATAGGAAAATTGTATGCACCTGCGTGCATCTCCTCCCCCGGTCCCTTAGTATGCGTGGCATCTTCACGGTTCATTCCTATATTGTTGATAAGATTCACATTAGGCACCGCACAAAGACCATCATTCTCTGCAAGGCACAGCATAAGCTGGTAATCCCATGTGTCAAGCTTTCCTTCATATATCAAATCAAGCTCCTTCTCAACATAGTCCGCCTTTGCATCCATAAATACCTTGTGCATAAGTCTCTCCGCTTTGCGCTGCGGCCAGTTTCTAAGTGTCACATCATACTTCTCCCATGTGCTTCTCCATGTCCCCCAGCCCCAGATATAATTATCTGCGGTAAAAATATAATCATAAGGTGTCTTAAAATTTTCAAGCTTCTTGTGAGCACCGACCATCATCACCTTCGGGTCATCCCTGTAATGTTCAAGCATCTCCTGACAGAATCTGAAAAATGAAATATCAAGAAGTACATCATCTTCAATGATGATTGCCTCCTCCTCATGCTCGAATACCCAGCTTATACCGGAAGAGACACGATTCTTGCAGCCCATATTCGTCTCTGCATAATTCTTATGAACCTCGCAATCCCAGTCCACATGTGTGTCAAGGAACTCCCTGACAGCCGCTACCTTCTCTGCATCTCCTTCCTTAGCAGGTCTTGCCGCATCACAGATAAGATATAATCTCGGCGGCTTAATCTGCCTGATACGCTCAAATACAACCTGCGTTGTATCGAGTCTGTTATACACAAAGAAGGCAATCGCTGTCTTCATCACAAAATCACTCACAATTATCTCCATTCCATATCATGCATTTTTCAGGCAAATCTATTGACAGCACAGCCATGCAGCAATTCAATCCCATCATAGTACGTAATCCGTATTTGCCTGCATATTCGATTAATAAAAATACCGGAACCATTCAGAAGAACCTGCAAAACCGCCACTTTAGAGCTCTCTTTCCGCCTATGCAGCTGTGTCGCCTATATCAGCATATCGCTCTGTCATCAATAGCCAATTTGATATAATTTTGCAGCTCCGGATAATTACAAGATATCCATAACATGATATTACATATTCTAATTCTGTTTTTATCGTAAATACATTATTAATCTATATAGTCACACCTTGAACCCGGCAGCTCAATCTCCGCACAGGTATAATGCCATTCACATTTTCTGTGCGGATATTCTTAGAGCACTACAGGACCGCCGCCGATATCAGCAACGTAGAAGTCGGCCGCATATCCGATAGTATCCTTATACTCTTTGCCGACCTTCTCGATAAAATTATCAATGGCATCTGTCTTTACAATGCTTACAGTACAGCCTCCAAAGCCGGCACCTGTCATACGTGAACCGATAACTCCCGGCTGCTTAAGTGCTGCTGCCACAAGTGTGTCGAGCTCTTTGCCTGTAACTTCATAGTCCTCTCTCAAGGATGTATCAGATGCTATCATAAGTCTGCCGAACTCCTCAATGTCGCCATCCTTCAACGCCTTAACTGCCTTGATGGTTCTCTGATTCTCATATACAGCATGTTTAGCACGCTTCTGGCGGACTTCACTCTTAATTGCCGACTTGTAACGCTCAAAAGCTTCCTCCGTAAGATCTCCAAGTGTCTTGATATCTATGACTTTCTGAAGCTCTTCAAGTGCTTCCTCGCACTCAGCGCGTCTTTCGTTGTACTTAGAATCTCCAAGTCCTCTCTTTTTATTGCTGCATGCTATGACAATCTTGGCGTTATCAAGCTTCACTGGTGCATATTCGTATGAAAGATTCGATGTATCAAGGAAAATCGCATGTCCTTCCTTACCCATGGCAATAGCAAACTGATCCATTATTCCACAGTTAACTTTGTTAAACTTGTTCTCGGCAAACTGACTTATGAGTGCCATCTCAATGAAATCCGTCTCAAAGCCGAATGTATCCTTAAGCACTAATGCTGTAAGAACCTCTATAGATGCGGATGATGAAAGACCTGAACCATTAGGAATATTGCCAAAATAGTACATATCGAAGCCTTTGTCAAACTGAAATCCCTTCTGGATATAAGCCCACATAACGCCCTTCGGATAATTCGTCCAGTCAGCTTCCTTGTTCCACACAAGCTCATCAAGTGAGCTTTCTATCACACCAAGCTTCTCAAAATTCGCAGAATAGAAGCGGAGCTTGTTATCATCTCTGCGTCTTACTGCCGCATATGTTCCCATTGTGAGTGCACATGGAAAAACATGTCCCCCATTATAGTCTGTATGCTCTCCGATGAGATTAACTCTTCCCGGTGCAAAATACACCTTCACTTCTCCATCCCCACCGTATACTTTTTTAAATTCTTCAAGCATCTTCTCTTTCATAATATCCTCCATTCCTCCGCTATGCGGTTTAGCACAATCCTGCCATCCTAAGGTACAGATACAGCGCTTATAATCCCTGTGTGTGAAGTAATCAATTAATTATAATTATATTATAATGTTATATTTTTATCAAGGTTTTTGTATAGCAAAAGGAGCCGGGTTTCCCCAGCTCCTCCGCCGTGATGTCTGCTATAGTAAAGTAACCTATATGCTCTCCTGTGTCACTGCCTTATCGTATGCCTCTAATATGGCATCCGATATCATGTCTCTGGTAGCCGAGCTGATTGGATGAGCAATATCTCTGTATTCTCCTTCAGCCGACTTTTTGCTTGGCATGGCAATGAACAACCCCTTCTCTCCTTCAATTACCTTGATGTCATGTACGACAAATTCATTGTCAAATGTAACTGAGACAACAGCCTTCATCTTGCTGTCCTTAGACACCATCCTGACCCTCACATCCGTAACCTGCATAATAGCCCTCCATATATTCTTCTACACTATATAGTGTTCATAATACTGACACCCTACAAGCTGTATCTTTCGTTCTTTTCAACAACAACCTTCACTTTACCATCTTCACCTGCATAACGGCTGTTAGAACGGATAGTGTCCCTGCTCTCCACTATACAATTCTCAATTACTGTATTATCTCCGATATATACATCATTCAATATGATGGAATTGCGGATTACACAGTTGTTTCCAACAAATACCTTCTTAAACAGAATAGAATTCTCTACTGTTCCATTTACAATACATCCGCTTGCAACAAGTGAGTTCTTAACCTCCGAACCCGGATTATACTTAGCAGGCGGAAGATCATCCACCTTCGAATATATATCCGGATATTGATTAAAGAAAAATTCCCTTACATCTCTCTTTAAGAAATCCATATTGGTCTTATAGTAAGCATCCACTGTAGAAATGTTATTCCAGTAGCTGTCGAGCTTATATCCGTACACTCTCTTGATATTCTTATATCTTATAAGGATATCTTTTACAAAATCATATCTGTCCTCGGATGCCGCCTTCTCAAGAAGCTCAATAAGCTGTCGTCTTCTGATGATATAGATACCTGTCGAAACAACATTTCCCTCCGCTTCAATAGGCTTCTCCTCAAAATCAGTGATTCTCATATCCTGATTCATTCTCACAACACCAAAACGGCTCGCATCCTCACTTGCCGGAAGCTCCTTGACAACAACTGTAATGTCTGCCTTCTTCTCAATATGATATTCAAGCACCTTGGCAAAATCCAGCTTGTATATACCATCGCCCGATGCTATAACGACGTATGGCTCATGGCTGTTCTTTAAGAAATCTATGTTCTGGTACATGCTGTCAGCAGTTCCTCTGTACCAGACGCTGTTGTCAGCAGTTATCGTAGGGTTAAACACATACAGACCGCCCTGCTTACGTCCGAAATCCCACCATTTTGATGAACTTAAATGATCATTAAGGCTTCTCGCATTGTACTGTGTTATAACGGCAACCTTCTGTATATGTGAATTAGACATATTGCTCAGTGCAAAATCAATGCT
>ERZ779902.1177-NODE-1177-length-10019-cov-7.226716_pt1 | contig 10019 bp, 8 predicted proteins | sample MGYA00511350_ERZ779902 | MGnify/ENA primary metagenome ERZ779902 (study PRJEB29588, sample SAMEA2146908) | human gut metagenome | biome: human gut; feature: human-associated habitat; material: faeces | place: Denmark | collected 2008/2010 ...
GAACAATGGAAAGAACAAAATAAAATACGACAAGAAATACAACAACAGAATGAAACGCTGAAACTGGAGAACAATAACCTGCAAAATCATATAAGCAATTATGCCCAGTCATTAAAAGAAAAATCGAAAGAACTGGAAGCTATGGAACATCTATCAAAAGAAAACCAGTATCTACATAAACGCGAGGCTTTTTTATGTAACCAACTCATTAAGCAGACAGAATTATTCAATAAGCTAAAAACAACAAAGTATATAGACAACAAACTATGGCAAGAAATAAAAGAAAAAATAGATTTATTATTCGATAACTATACTAAAAGACTATACCATCAAATACCTTCCTTAACAGATGGTGATATACAAATATGCTGTTTGATAAAACTACGATTCAGCAACGGTGACATCGCCAACATGTTAGCCATCTCGCCCACATCTGTGTCCAAAAGAAAATTAAGATTAAAAGAACGCATCGTACAAGAAATAGGTTCATTAGGCGAAAATCAAAGCCTTGATTTATGGCTTATGGAATACTAAAAATAAACAATTGTCTATATCGCCCTCCTATAAAAAAAGGTAATAAGCTAGTTATTAACTTATTACCTTTTTCCATTTGTCCACATGATATCTGCACGTTTTTAAGATTTATCCTCTAACTTTGCCCCAAACAAAACAATTAAAACAAACATAAAGTCATGAAGTTAAAAAGTATAAAGAAAAAGATATGGAGTATAGTTATTATCATAACTACATTAATAGGTATTTTGCCTGTACAAGCCAATACAACAGAAACTCCTGTTAAAGATGTAGAATTGGATGGCAGATGGGATGATCCTATTAGAAGTGCTGCTACCAATTGCCCCATAACTGTATTTACCGATGGCTATCTCCTTACCCTCAAGAACGCGTCACCCGACCGTGATATGACCATCCGCATCACAGATATGGCAAAAGGGGGCGTCGTTTATGAAAATGATATTCCTGAAGTACAGAGCGCTTACATCACAATTTCTATTGCAAATTTCCCTGCAGAAGAATATAAACTAGAAATAACAGGTACACCTTCCGGACATTTAACGGGATATTTCACTCAAGAGTGACAGACCTGTTTTCATAACCCAACTAAAGTATACTTAAACCACTAACTTGATTCATTAGAAATTGGAACATGAAAGTTCCAATTTCTATGAATATAATTTGTCCAAAAAGTTCATTAAACAAATCCATATTAACGCAATAATATATGCTGAATTTCCTTCTTGACATAGCACCGGACAAAAGCCAGTTATTGCTAACCATCAAATTAGCAGGGATATTGCGGGAAAAGAAACAAGAGGTATACTATACCTACACCTCAAACCCTGCTTTTACGCCTGTACTATATGATAAAGGAATAAGCAACTGCGTACTTTATCCAGATGATTTCCGTTGGTTAAAGCCCGACCTAACGCTTCTGGATTGTCGGCATGCAGCACATGCCTCCCTCTATCGGCAGCTAGCCATTGACTATATTTTCATAGCCATGCAGTTGCCTGACCAAAAAAACATACAGGACAAAGATATTTCTATACTTTATCTGCCATCCACTCCCTACCTGTCATCCGGTTCCGGACCACGTTTGGAAACATTGACAAAGAGATTGCAGGATATTAAAAAAGACAAAGAAAGAAATATTATTGTCGGATTATTAGGAAAAGGAAATAAAAATTCAAAGATTCTAGAAGATTTTTATAGAGTTATAAAAAGAAGTTCCATCAGAAATCCCCGGTACCAATTCATATTATTGACCGACATACCAAATGTATATCAATCGTCTGAATTGCCCGACAACATGGAATTATTCCGCACGCTGAACCTTAACACCATATTACCATTATGCGATTTGGCTTTGACCGACTCACATTCTGACGCATGGCTGGATTGTACCTTTGCTCAAATACCGGTACTGAAATATTCGCCTAAAGATATGATAAACATAACTCCGATGAAATTGGAGCAACAAATAGAATATGCATTACAAAATAAAACAACACTAACACAAAAGGCGAAAGAGTTATGCGATTTCTTTGAGCGTAAGAATCGGGAAATAAACAAAATAGCCGATATGTTAATAGAAAGAGCAGGACGTAACAGATATAACTCATGCAGACTCCGGCCGCACACTTATTAAAGTAATTCAGCGTTCATACCTACTTCCACGTCCAAATGAACGTTAATCGCTCCAATGAATTTCTTTTTTTAAGTGATTGCGGCCGCTCCATGAGTTTTCTCTTATAAAACAAACCGGGTTATGACAGAATACGAACTTGATAAAATAAAGAAATCATTTGTCCGTTCCAATGCTAAGTGCCCTGTAGAGGTAGCTTGCCTGCTCACTGTTATAAAATATTACAACGGAAAAGAAACGGACATACATACATTGACCGAATGGTGCAAAATAAATGGAAAGCTTACCTTGGCAGGAATGAAACAAGGGGCTATATATTCCGGCATGAAAGCCGAAATATGTTTGCAAAACATTCATCAATTAACACAAAGAAAACTTCCCATCATCCTTTTCACTCTCAATGATTTCAATGTACCAGGATATGTAGTCTGTTACGGCATTCATGAATCCCGATTCATTATCTGGGAACCGGAATTCGGACTCATGCAATATTGGGCGGACGAAATGAAAACATTATGGATAAAAGGAATAGCCCTGACCCTCTTTCCCACACAAGATTTTATGAATTCGGCAAATCTCCATCTAAAATGGTGGGAAATATATAGCTGGAGCAAACTATGGAAAAGAAAGGTAGAACATTGGTACGAATATATATGGTTAAACGTACCTTTATTCCGCCAAATGGTATATAAGCTGGGTAAGAACAAATGAAATGTGAAAAGTAGGCACTCATAATCTTTCCTTCTCACTCTCTCCGGCACCACTACCCTTATATTTATTACGCGTAGCATTAAATTTATAGCGTACCGTCAGCATCACTTTCCTACTATCATAATTATTAATTTGCAAAGAAGATGCCCGGTTATAATACATACGGTTTCCAGACTTCATACCATGGAACAAATCCGTACCACTCAGTTTCACAGACATCCTATCCCCCCAAAAGAACTTTGTAACCCCGGCATCCACATAAAAAATATTCTTGGTTTCCGAGCAATTCTCCATATCGCCTTTACTTTGATAATTCATTTCCACCGAAGCCATCCAGCCGTGATTAAAATTAAATGTATTATTAAAAGCCCCCGTAAACATCGGTTTGTTCATCTTCAGCAATCCATCGGTAGTCTCCAGATCCAGCCATTGTTTCTGCACTCCCCAATTCAATTGCGGCGACCAGATTCCAAACTTAGGCGCCAATGACAAGAATGCCGAAACAGATTTCAAGCTATGGAGATTTTTGAAAGAAATAAGCGTTACCGCCGGATTATACTCCATTTGTTCCCCCCAGTAAATGATTGCATTTCTTCTGTCATTATAATCCAGACTGAACTGCATAAACTTCCATGTCCCCATCAAAGAAACGTTATGCACCACCTCATGTTCCAATAACGGATTGCCGGACTGAAGCGTGAACCTATTGGCATACGTCACATTATTGCTCAACTGCTGGTAGGACGGACGACGCGTCTTTGCCGCATAACTAAGCTGCAACTGCACTCCGCCTATTTCAGAACCCAATGAAACACTCGGAAAGAAATTACTGAAATTCCGGCTTTGTCCTTCCATATATTTCCCATCCTCATAATAATCAAAGTTCACCCACTCATAACGTCCCCCCACGGAGAGTTGCCCTATGGGGGTATTGCGGCTATACTCTAAAAACGGACTGATATTCTGCTCTTTCAGTTCACTGAATGAAGTCGGCACATAACCTTCCGGATTCACATAATCATCCTGCCGCTCCGTATGACTGTATTCAGCCCCTATCATGACATTTCCTCCAAGCAGCGGACGGCTCAGCACCAGTTTGGCAGCAAAGAGTTCACTTCTCAATGTATTGGTAGAAGTGACAACCCTATCTTCCTTATTACTGCTTTCTTCACGTTGTATCGTATTGTCTCCGTTTTTGTCAAACAGATAATCCGCATTAAAATCAATCTCCGTTTTTCCCGCCATCCCCTTATAATAAACATTTACCGAATGCGAGGGATTATAATACGCAGTGGCATTGATATCATTCGCCAGATAGTCATAATGCGTGCCATCGGCATATACATCCGAATTAAATATAGTGTGATAGCGGGCATCCGGATTGGCTTTCAATGTATATTTTACTCCGATTGAATTATTTTCATCGAATGCATAGTTCACACCTGCGATATTGGTAAATGCCTGTTGATTCGTTTTTGCGAACTGATAATTGTCCTGATGCCAAAGCGTATCAACATGCACATCTTGAGTAAACCGACTTTCGTCAAACCCTTCACTTTTTCTATAATACACGGTGCCGAACACATCCAATTTATCACGCCGGTAATTCCAGTTCAACTGTTCCACGAAACCGGCATACTCCCACTGATTATAACCGGAACGCACATCAAATCCAAATCCTTCCCCTTTTATGGGGCGGGTAGTAATCTTCACCACTGCTTTCACAGACGCATCATATCTTGCACCGGGGCTGGTAATCAGTTCTACATTCTTAATATCTTCTGACTTCAGCTGGTCCAGTTCCGACAAATCACGCAGCAATCTTCCATTCACATAGATTATCGGGCTCCCTTTTCCAAATACCTCATACGCATCATTTTTCTTCTGAAGTCCCGGTATATGCTTCAACACATCCTCCGCCGTACCCATTTTGCTAAGTACTGTTCCTTGCACATGGGTCTGCAACCCTTCAGCAGTAAGTTTATATGACGGGCGATTCCCCTTTACCACGACTTCCCCCAACAGATTAACATCTTCATGCATCACAATCGTTACCGGAAATTGAGCATAGGCTTTTGTCACCGGAATAAAGCCAAGACAAGAAATTCTGAGTATATTGTTACCGCTTGTTTGGTCTATGCTGAAAATTCCTTGTTCATTGCTAATTGTACCTTGCACAAAAGATGAATCTTTGGAAGATAGCAATACCACATTAGCAAAACTGACAGGATTTCCTTTTTCATCAACTAATGAGCCGGAAATACGCTGTGCGTCAATAACAATAGAATTTAATAATAATCCGAGCAATAAAATCAGTGTCCTCATAGCATTTTCTTTTTACGATTATTTATCCGGCATATTTCCTATCTTATTCATCTTGCAATACCAGTTTCACGATCCACATTATTCATTAACTTTTCCTCTGTCTTATGTTTTAGTCCAGAATTAAAATTCCAAGAGAATGTCAGCACCACCATGTTTGCATTATTTTTGATGTAAGTCCAACTCTTTTTCTGCACCCGTTCACTCATCAGTTTCCAACCGGCACTCCAACCAGCAGGAGTAAAAGGATACAGCACTCCAATACCGGCACTCATATTTTTCCATTTATAAGAACATTGTATAACAGAATTTTTTTCTCCATAATCTATTGATTCTCCGTACAGTGAATTATATCGGTTTCCTATAGACCCATATAAAGAAAAATTCTTATAGTTCAAAGAAGCGTCTCCACCAACATACCAAGCTGTATAGTGATGTAAATAAGAATTTCCTTTGCTCTCAAAACTGTTGAACCCACCATACAAACTAATAGATAATAAATCCGGTATCACATTTATATTAGTATAAAGTCTTCCATTCCATTGAGTAAAGCGTTTCTGATTGTCTATTCCATACTCAATAATATAGCTCCCGTCCGGTTGAGATACACACTCTATCTGTTCCATGATAGGATTTTTGCTAATGCGATGTCCTCCACTTAGCTGGAAACTTACTCTCTTGTTCCCCCATGATAATTGCAGACGATTAATGTATGAACGATAAGGCTTCAAATTCCGGTTTCCTCTGTTTACCTCCAAATCCGTTGTTTGCTGGCGAATATCACTCAATGCTGACAGGCTGGGGACAGAAGGTGAGCAAGTGAAATTATATCGCAGACTTGCCCCTTTAAAAACAGGATAAGAAAGTGACAACATAGGACGAAACATATAGAAAGTAAACCCTTCCTCCGATTCATCAAAATCCTGACGAGATGCACCTATACCCAATGAATAATTTAATTGCGCCCATTTCCCTTGTGCCTGTACGTAACCGTAAAGACTTGAATTATGCATTTCCGCAGATTCATTTACATCACCTGTATAACGATTATGGGTATATGCCTGCATATATTTAATCCCACCTGTCAAAGTTATTTTATCAAATGTTTTTTGATAGATGCCCTCACCAATTAATGAATATCTGGAGCCGTCCGTACCATAATCATAAGAAGATACAGGCGCACCGGCCTCACTATGTGCTTCACTATATTCACGTTCATAATCAGAGCCTATATAAGTCCCTACCACATTTAAGGCAAGAAACTGGTCGTGAGGCAAAAACTTTTTATAATATAAATCAAGTGAAGGAGAATGATAATTATATTCGGAACGTGTGTAATTATATAAATCCTTCTGCTCCGTTTCTTTTATCAATTGTCCATAATCTCCATGAGGTGAATTATAAATATTTTCCGTAAAGACAGCATTAAATATATACTTTTCTGGTTTTGTAAGATTATAACTTGCCTCAATCGAATGGTCTTGGTAACTGAAAGGAGTGGAGATACCAATCAGTTCACGCCGACGTTCCTTTGCTTCGGTAAAAGAAAACATTTGCTCTTCATCCACCTTTCGGTCATCACAATCCCGATAACTTAAATAATAATTCAGCCCGAATTGTGACAATTTATGAGTTGCACGAATATACACATTATCATCCCCAAACCCGGTAGTCACAGCATTTGTAAAGCTAACACCCCCGGATATGCCCGACTCTGCCCGACGGACTATATAGTTAATCACAGCCTCAACTTCAGTATCTGCATAACGCACTCCTGGATTATCAATATACTCCACTCTTAAGACTTCGTCCGGTCTTAATGCTTGTACCTGAGCTGTGCTTGCTACAATATCATTAATGCGCAGCTGCACACTTCCTCCGCTGACCGTAGTAATTTTTCGTTCAATACTATTCACTTTCAATCCCGCCAGTTGCATGTGGCTCAACAATTCATACCCCGAAGTAGATGATTTTACCTGTTTGTCGGTAGGCAAAATTATCTGTCGGTCTACCCGTTTCATCACATTCGATGCTTTTACAGTAACCCCTTGCAGCATTATTGCCTCATCAGCAAGTTGGATAGTACCTATATCCAACGGGCGGCTCAAATTATCCAGTCTGATTACTTGGGTGATGTAGCCCACAAAAGAGATTTGAAGCAAGTAATTGTCTGCTTCCAGCTTACTTATGACAAACTTACCTTTCTCATCTGAAGTACATCCGGTGACAAATGTAGAATCAACGCGCTGCAATGTGATATTGGCATAAGAAACAGGCTGTCCTTTGACATCTGATACCTTACCGGAAATTCCTGCTTCTCCCTGAGCATACAGAGTTAAAAAGCTACCTAGAATAAAGGTTATGCAAACAAGTATTTTCATATATCTAAAATTATAATTTAATTACAATATTTTTTCTTCAAACAACCAAGATATTGGCATAGTTTATTCTATCCGCATAGCATGATATTCCACTAAATTCATTATAATTTGTATTAACAGACAAATTAAACCCTTCTTTTTTCAATTAAAAAAAATTCTCATCAAGATATCTTTTAACTATTTCATCATTACTTTCATTCTGATATGTTTGCCATATTCTTTGAGATAGTCCCAGCCACAAAAGAGGAATCTTTAGAAGATAACAATACCACATTAGCAAAACTGACAGGATTTCCTTTTTCATCAACTAATGAGCCGGAAATACGCTGTGCGTCAATAACAATAGAATTTAATAATAATCCGAGCAATAAAATCAGTGTCCTCATATATTCTATACTTTTTAATTATTCGTGCCTATTTCGTCATTTTTACACAAATATATAATCATTATTATTTATCAAAACAACATTTATGCAAGCGAGAGAGATTATTTTCATCCACAATACTCCCATGCACTATTTGTTCCATGTCCTATATCTAATAAATGCATAATTATTATTAACAACATGAATTCCATAATTCATTCTTTCTATTTATTACAATATGATATAGAAGAAGTAAATGACCGTCCTTCATAAACAGGTTTCAATCTGCAATTCTTCATTACACACACCGCATGAAGTTTGCAATTTCTGCAATCAGTCAAATCCTCCAAAGTCAAATTTCCCCTAAAAATATTCCATTTAGAAGATTTCCAAATCACATCCAAATTTTGATCTATTAAATTCCCCATTTTATATTCAGGATTATCAATTCCATAAATACAAGGATACACATTAAAATTCTCATCAATGGCAATAAGTGAATTTCCAGCGGCACAAACAATTTTATTGTCATGAGAGTTTGATTTTAAAGCAGAATCGTCTGCTAAGATAATTCTTTTATTATATTTTCCCTTCTGATTCAGATATAATTTATAAACATTATCATTTTCCTGTTCTGACAAAACAATATTAGTATTCTGATTCATTCTACCCATAGGTCTTAGCCTGTTTAAGAACAAAGTTTGTGCTCCAAGCTCATTCAAAGAATAGTCTATTATTTCATCGATCTGGCATAAATTCTTTTTATTAATTGTGCAAGTGATGCTAAATTTAATATCTTCTAAACTTAAAATTTTAAGTATTCTTATCAATTTATCAAATGCTCCCTTACCTCTAATAAAATCATGGGTATCACTTGTCATTCCATCAAGTGAGATTCCCAATTGTATGTGCCCTTTTTTAATCATATCAATTCTTTGCTTATTTAATAATAAAGCATTAGTCAAAATGATAGTTTCGAAGTGACACTGAATGGCTTTAAAAAGAAAATTATCAATATCAGGGTGAGAAAAAGGTTCTCCTCCTGTAATTTTTAAAGTTTGGATATTTGCAGCTTCAAATTGGGACAAAATTCGATCTGTATCAGACGAACTAATTCTTTTCACTTCAAAAGAAGGAGAAGAACCTTCAAAACAATGTTTACAAGCTAAATTACAATGTTTAGTAATCAAAAAATCAACTCTCTCAGGACTATATGCAGTATATGAAGAAAGATCTTTAGATATTTTGTATTTCACAAATGGTCCTTTAAAGTTATTTGCCATAACTAACAAGTCGAAAAACTCGTCCTTCTCAATGAAATGATAAAAATCTGACAGATCAATATTACGCACATTAAACTCTTCAATCAAATGTTCAAGAGAATAAGATTGTTTTCTAAATTGCTCAAGAATAAAGAATAATTTATACGATATTGTATAACTCCTTAACGTTTTCTTGTTATATAAACGATAACAATCGTTTAACTCCTGACGAAGCACATAATTATTATTTAACGTATATAGCATAATATTTCTTTATTATAATTCAATATTAGGGGAAATTTCATTTTCAGCAAACTCCCCCTAATATTAGATTGTTTACAAACATCAAGATCAGCCACATTACCGTTAATCCGGCTTGACTTTTTCTTCGTCTTTTGTTTTTAGCTTATTATTACAGCATTTAACAGCATAACCATCACCTGCAGCTGATTCACTCTGAGATTCAGATTGAACTTCAGCAATACCTCCTGATATAGATTCCATTTCAGAATCGCTAATACCATCAAAAATTGTTTCTTCTGGCTTCATAAACTTTAAGTATTTATTAATAAAGGCCTACTCTATTAAAGCTTTTCGGCATTTGCTCCTTTAGCTAGTAAAATCCAAACTTTATGTTGTAGGATCTACTGTTTTCTGCTGTTCCTGCTTCCCTTTATTATTACAGCATTTAATAGCATAACCATCACCTGCGGCTGATTCTCCTTGAGATTCAGACTGTACTTCAGCAGTCCCCCCTGCTATAGATTCCATTTCAGAATCGCTAATACCATCAAAAATTGTTTCTTCTGGCTTC
>ERZ779902.1183-NODE-1183-length-9999-cov-3.266995_pt1 | contig 9999 bp, 9 predicted proteins | sample MGYA00511350_ERZ779902 | MGnify/ENA primary metagenome ERZ779902 (study PRJEB29588, sample SAMEA2146908) | human gut metagenome | biome: human gut; feature: human-associated habitat; material: faeces | place: Denmark | collected 2008/2010 ...
GTCAGGCTATGCAGATTCAGCCGGCCGAGGCGTTGCATGGGGAATAAGAGTATGAAAGGAAAGTTGATAAAAGTTGCTTTCACGCATTGCACCCATTGAATCCCTTTGTTTATCGGTGTTTGATGTGAAAGGAAGCGGTGAAGGTTGCTTTCACACGGGAATCCCCATGAATAGGAGGTTTGAGCACCGTTATGTGTGAAAGGAGATTTCATCAGTTTCTCTTTCCTAAAAAGACCTTGTTCTTTTCGAAAAACTTCAAGGTCTTTTTTGAAAGCTTCAAGGTCTTTTTTAAAAAGGCCTAGGTCTTTTTTCTAAAAGACAAACACAATGATGTACTGATGGTATATTATTAATCATTTTATATAAATATGTAATGAAAAGAAAACTATTTTTTATTTGTCTCCTATCTGTAGTGTGTATCGTAGGTATGGCTCAAGATATTACTAGATTTTATTTTGCCGGCTATAGGGTTGTGGTTATACCATCTGAAGAATTCCGTATCGATATCAAACACCCGGAATTGGGAGAAAAGAAGATAAAGGGAAATACATTGAGTCTGAAGTTGATAGATGCGGAAGGAAAAATGCCCAAGGATACTGTCATCGTGTATACCAATGCTATTCGAGAGATAAGGATGGACTATTCGGTGTTGGCCATGGAGAAGGCATTCACGGTTGATTCACTGAATATAACTTTGGGTTCTTCGCATGGAGCAATTGCAGTCGATGCCAATTATTTAAATATCAGCTTGAATGCCGCAAGTAATTTGGTTGTAGCGGGAAAATGCAAGAAATTAAGAACCCGGACTAATGGTAAAGGTAATGCGCTTAACTTGGATTCCTTTCTTGTCGAATCAAGAGAGTAGTGTTAAGAGGCAATGACAAAGATAAATAATCAGCTGTTCGTATATGAATAGAGTGTTCGATTTCGGACACTCTATTTTTATATTAACTCCTTATTATTCAATGATATAAACTTTTGGCATGCCATTTGTCTGTTCTCTTGCAAAAAAGAATCATAAGACAATGAAGAAAAAAGTAATATCTTTGTTTATGGCCATCGGCCTTTCAATGACCGTCGGAGCGCAGACACAGACTGAAGAACATCAACGTCCCATTACGCTTGACGAGGCAATTGTGATAGCCCGCACTCAGAGTGTGGATGCAGCCGTGGCATTGAATGAATTGAAAACCGCTTATTGGGAATACCGTACTTTTCGTGCCAATCTGTTGCCGGAAATGAATCTGAAGGCTACACTGCCCAGCTATAACAAAAAATATAATTCATATCAGCAGGAGGACGGTACTTATACCTATGTCCGTAATAATAACTTGCAGATGAGTGGCGAATTGTCCATTGACCAAAATATTTGGTTCACAGGCGGTACGCTTTCGTTGAACTCTTCTCTTGATTTCCTGAAACAATTGGATGGTGACAAGTCTAAACGCTACATGTCCGTGCCTATCGCCTTGACGCTGAACCAGCCTATCTTCGGCGTTAATAACATCAAATGGGATCGCCGTATAGAGCCTGTGAGATATGCCGAAGCAAAAGCCTCATTCCTCAGTGCTACCGAGAATGTGACAAGAACGACCATCAATTATTTCTTCAATCTTTTGTTGGCAAAAGAAAATGTAAATATAGCCCGACAGAACTTGGAGAATGCCAAGAAGTTGCACGAAGTGGCAAAGGCTAAGCGCAGTATGGGGCAAATTAGTGAAAATGATTTATTGCAATTGGAATTGAATGTGCTGGATGCCCGTTCTACCTTGACCGATAACGAGAGTACCTTGAAAAGCCGTATGTTCCAACTTCGCTCTTTTTTGGCGTTGAGCGAGGATGAAGACTTGGAACCGGTCGTTCCGGGAAGTATCCCTTCGGTTTTGCTTAATTACGATGATGTGCTCGACAAGGCACTGACTAATAACTCTTTTGCTCAGAATATCCGTCGCCGTCAGTTGGAGGCTGATTATGAAGTGGCAAAGGCCAAAGGTGACCTTCGCGAGATAACATTGTATGCGCAGGTCGGTTTTACGGGAACGAATAATGAGCTGAACACCGCATACCGTAATCTGAAAGATAATCAGATAGTGGAAGTCGGCTTCAAGATTCCTATTCTGGACTGGGGCAAGCGCAGGGGGAAAGTAAAGATTGCAAAGAGCAACCGCGATGTGGTGGAAAGCAGATTGCGTCAGGAAACAATGAACTTCAACCAGGATCTTTTCATCCTTGTAGAGCAGTTTAACAATCAGCAGATGCAGCTTCAGATAGCCAATGAAGCGGATAAGATTGCCGAGAAGCGTTATAATACCAATGTGGAGACTTTTATGATTGGAAAGATTTCCACACTCGACCTGAACGATTCTCAGTTGAAGAAGGACGAGGCGCGGCAAAAGCATATCAATGAATTGTATGCCTATTGGTCTTATTACTATCAGATTCGCAGCCTTACTTTATGGGACTTTACGGACAATACAGGCATTGATGCGGATTTTGAGAAGATTATCAAGCAGTAATTGAATAATAATTTCTATTTTTGCATCATTATGATATTGATTATAGACGATGATAGTGCCATCCGTTCTTCTCTCAGCTTTATGCTGAAAAGAGCAAAGTATGAGGTTCAGGCGGTTGCAGGTCCGCGGGAAGCGATAGAAATTGTCCGTTCTGTGGCTCCTCAATTGATTTTGATGGATATGAATTTTACTTTGTCCACCACCGGAGAAGAAGGATTGACGCTTTTAAGGCAAGTAAAGATATTCCAACCCGATGTTCCTGTGATATTGATGACCGCATGGGGAAGTATTCAGTTGGCCGTGCAGGGTATGCAGGCAGGAGCTTTCGATTTTATCACGAAGCCGTGGAACAATGTCGCTTTGATGCAACGTATCGAGACAGCCCTTGAACTGACTGCTGTCCCAAAAGATGCACCGGAAGAACAGAGCGAGACGCTGAACCGCAGCCATATCATCGGAAAGAGTAAGCCGTTGATGGATGTGCTGGCTACCATCAAGAGGATAGCCCGCACCAATGCGTCTGTGCTGATTACGGGCGAAAGTGGAACCGGCAAGGAGTTAATAGCCGAAGCGGTGCATATCAATAGTCCCCGTGGCAAGAAACCGTTCGTAAAAGTAAATTTGGGAGGCATTTCGCATACATTGTTTGAGAGTGAGATGTTCGGCCATAAGAAAGGAGCGTTTACGGATGCCACTTCCGACCGTATGGGACGTTTTGAACTGGCAGACAAAGGAACTATCTTTTTGGATGAGATAGGAGACTTGGACTTGAGTTGCCAAGTGAAATTGCTTCGGGTGTTGCAGGAGCAGACCTTTGAGGTTTTGGGTGACAGTCGTCCCCGTAAGGTGGATATCCGTGTGGTGAGCGCTACCAATGCCGACCTCGCCCAAATGGTTCAGGAGCATACTTTCCGTGAAGATTTGTTCTATCGCATAAATCTGATAACGGTACATCTTCCTGCCTTGCGCGAACGCCGTGAAGACATTCCCTTGTTGGTGCGTCACTTTGCCGATAAGCAATGTGAAGCAAACGGCTTGCCTAAAGTGGACTTTACGGTAGAAGCGATGGAGTACCTCAGCCGATTGCCTTATCCGGGGAATATCCGCGAATTGAAGAATCTGGTGGAGCGCACGTTGCTGGTGAGCGGTAAACAGGTGCTGATGTCCGAAGATTTTAAAGCGCAATACCAATGTCCGTTGGAGCCGAAAGTGACTGCCAACTTACAGGGCATGACGCTGGAAGAGATTGAAAAGCAAACCATTTTGCAGACATTGGAGAAGTATGGTAACAATATGTCTCAGGTAGCAACGGCACTCGGTATCAGCCGCGCTGCCCTTTATCGTAGATTGGAGAAGTATAATATTGTGGTAAACGATTAAATTGGAACATGAAGCTGAAGTTCTTTTTCTTCATACTTTCATTACTGTTGCTGGCTGTCTGGGGAGTCTTGCTGGTGCTTTCCCTTAAGGAACGTGGCATGCTTTTTTATATGGTGGAGGGACTTATTACTTTCAGCCTCATCTTTCTTGTCTTTTTTTACCGTAAGGTGGTTAAACCGTTGGATACTATCGGCAATGGTATGGATTTGCTTCGCGAACAGGATTTCAGTAGCCGGCTCACTCTGGTGGGACAGAAAGAGGCGGATCGCATTGTTCTCGTCTTCAACCGCATGATGGAGCAATTGAAAGATGAACGACTGCGCTTGCGCGAGCAGAATCATTTTCTTGATTTGCTGGTCAGCGTATCTCCAATGGGACTGATTATCCTCACTCTTGACGGACATATTTCAATGATTAATGCTGCTGCGCTCCGTTATTTGGACTATGCGGCAGGTGATGAAGTGAAGGGGCGTTTGCTTTGTGAGCTTACCTCACCTTTGGCGGAAGAGATAGAACGCATACCGAAAGATGCCAGTGAGACGGTTCGCCTGAGTGACTCCATGATTTACCGTTGTTCGCGGCTTTCGTTTGTCGACAGGGGATTTGCCCATCCGTTTATCTTGATAGAGAGCCTGACTTCCGAGGTGGTAAAGGCGGAGAAGAAGGCTTATGAGAAGGTAATCCGCATGATTGCGCACGAAGTCAACAATACGGTGGCGGGCATTACTTCTACCCTTGATACGGTGGATGGTGCTTTGGAATGTATGGACGATACCGAAGATTTGCGCGAAGTGATGAAGGTATGTGTGGATCGTTGTTATAGTATGAGCCGTTTCATCACAAACTTTGCCAATGTGGTGAAAATCCCCGAACCACAGTTACAATCGGTTTGTCTGAATGAGCGTGTGGCAGCCTGTAAAATGTTTATGGAGACTGTTTGCCGCAATCGTAATATTACGCTGCACATGACTTTATGTGATGAAAATCCGCGTGTCAATATGGATACATCCCTATTTGAACAGGTGCTGGTGAATATTATAAAGAATGCCGCCGAGAGTATCGGTGGAGAAGGCAATATCTTTATCCGCACCTCTGTCTTTCCCACCATGCTTGAAATTGCCGATACAGGGGCCGGCATCAGTAAAGAGGTGGAGGCGAAATTGTTCAGTCCTTTCTTTTCCACCAAGCCCAATGGACAGGGTATCGGCTTGATATTTATTCGTGAAGTGCTGATGAAGCATGGATGTACGTTCTCTTTGCGCACTTATTCTGACGGATTGACCCGCTTCCGTATCCGTTTCAATGTTTAATCTTGCTCTTGTAGACTTCACCCCGTCCTATTACTTCCTTTACAAAATTGAAAGTTTCCACTCCACGGAAATAGCCATTCTTGCAAACAGGATCGTTGAAGTATTCTTCATTGCTTTTCAGAAGGATGTAGTCGGCCACATTGTTGTCCCAAATGTACTTGTTCTTTCCGTATTTCTCGGCCAGTGCCATGGCGTCTGTGACATGTCCGATACCGGCATTGTAGGCTGCCAGAATAAACTTAATCCGTTCGTCGGGGTCGGGAATACGGCTGAAAGAGTTGGCAGTGGCGGCAATATATTTCACGGCTGCTTTAATGCTTTCTTCCGGGTTCTGTTCCATTCCGGCGGGAACACCCATGGCCCGTGCGGTGCGGGGCATCAGTTGCATTAATCCTTTGGCACCTGCCCATGAGACAGCGGTAGTGTCGAAGTTCGATTCCGTATAGGCCAGCGAAGCCAGCAACCGCCAGTCCCAGTCAATCTCTTTGGCATATTTCTTGAATAACGGGTCATAGTGGGATATCTTTCCTTTCTGTACGGATAGGATAGAGCCGTGAGGCATCCGCTTGCTGATTTCAAAGTAACGTTTACTGCTTGCCCGGTAAGACGGAGAAGTCATGTTCTCCTGATGCCATCGGGTAGCTGCAGCTGTCAGCAGGGGAGAGGTTTTTCTTACCGCCCACGAAGCACGTTGGTCGAAACTGATGGCAAGGGAAATGTTCAGATTCGGATAATATGTTTTGTTGAGTTTGGCCAGGTCGTTGTCGCAGATGGCATAATCGATGCTGCCGTTGGACACCTGCATGATGAGGTCTTCGGTGGTAACACTGTCGTTCTCTACTTTATGAATCAGGATGCCGCCGCCCAGTTCCTTGTCCAGGTTTATCAGGCGGTCGAGGTACTTGCCGGGTTTCACATACACTTCTTTACCTATCAGTTCGGTCACATTCTTCAGGGGGGGCACCTTGTTGCCGTTTCGTTGCACCAGCACTTGGTGAGTGATGATGTCTTCACCGCAAAACTCTACGCTGTCTTTAAACTCCTTCGTGATGGGAAGGTTATAAGCTATTAAATCGCCTTCGCCAGCCAGTAATTTATGTACCAGGTCGTGTGTATTCTTGGCAACTTCCACCTTTAGTTTCACACCGAGTGAACGGGCGAACTGTTCGGCCAGTTCATATTGAAACCCCATCGGTTCGCCCCGGTAGTTGAAATAAGAAGTCGAACTGTTGAGGGTCAGCACTACTAATTCCCCGCTGTCTTTTATTTGCGGCAAATCATAATTTGTCACTTCATTGCTCTGCGGCTTCGGGCGGCACGCCATCATGCAGATACAGGCGAGAAGAAGTAGCCAGACTTGTTTCATTTGCCCAGAATCTTTTCGATATATAACTTAAGGATTTCAATCGCCTTCTGATTGTTGCCTCCATTGGGGATAATAATGTCGGCATACTGCTTGGTCGGCTCGATGAATTCATCATGCATCGGCTTCAGGACATTGCGGTATTTGTCTATCAGCATTTCCAGAGGATGCCCTCTTTCCACCATGTCACGGGTAATGACACGCAACAGACGTTCGTCGGGTTCTGCATCTACAAAAATCTTCAAGTCCATCAGGTCACGCAATTCCTTGTCGTACAAACTCATAATCCCTTCTACGATAATGACTTCCTTTGGCTCTATATGAATGGTTTCGGAAAGACGTGTACATACAATATAGGAATAGGTGGGCTGCTCGATGGAGTGTCCTTTGCGCAGCTCGGCTATCTGTTGCTCAAAAAGCGGCCAGTCAAAAGCGTCGGGATGGTCGAAGTTAGTCTGTTTACGCCTTTCCAAAGGAAGGGAAGATTGGTCGTTGTAGTAAGAATCTTGTGGAATAACAGCAACGGAACCTTCGGGCAGGCTCTCTATTATTTTCTTGACTACGGTGGTCTTTCCTGAACCGGTTCCTCCGGCTATACCAATAATTATCATAATAATAGGATGTATTTTAAAACAAAACTGTTATTTTTGCATCAGGCTACTTGCGTTAGCCGGTGTTTAGTTACAAAAGTAGAATAATTAATTAAAATATCAAGTATGGTAAAGCATATAGTTTTATTTAAATTGAAAGAAACACTTCCGCAGGAAGAAAAACAGAAAGTGATGAATGATTTTAAGGTTGCTATCGAAGCATTGCCCGCAAAGATTAATTTCATTCGCAAGATATTTGTCGGTCTGAATATCAATTCTGCCGAAGCGTGGGATATTTGTTTGGAGAGTGAGTTTGATACATTGGCAGACGTCAATGCGTATGCAACTCATCCCAATCATGTGGCGGCTGCCGGCATCCTGAAAGATGCGAAAGAAGGACGCGCATGCGTGGATTACGAATTCTAAATGTAGCTTATGAAAAAGATAATCAATCCCTGGAAGGGGATGGAAGGATATAATTGCTTTGGCTGCGCACCCAATAACGAAGCCGGAGTGAAGATGGAATTTTATGAAGATGGCGACGAGGTAATCAGCATTTGGAAACCTCAGCCACAGTTCCAGGGATGGATTGACACGCTGCATGGCGGCATACAGGCTGTGTTGCTGGACGAGATTTGTGCGTGGGTGATTCTGCGCAAGATGCAGACCACCGGTGTGACTTCGAAGATGGAAACCCGCTATATGAAACCTATCAGTACGAATGATTCATATATCGTGCTGCGTGCTTCTATCAGGGAAGTGAAGCGCAATATCATTTTGGTGGATGCGGCTATCTATAACAATAAGGAGGAATTGTGTACCAAAGCGCTTTGCACTTACTTTACTTTCTCGCAGGAGAAGGCAAAAGAAGAGATGCACTTCTTGCATTGCGATGTGGAGAACGACGAACAGCTTCCTTTAATTTGAAAGAAAAACCGAAGTTTTTATGATAATTATTTGCTGTATTCATTTTAATACTTTATTTTTGTCGCAAATAAAAAGAAAAACTATGGTTAGAACAGCTACACATCATCATCATTTTCCTAACGAATAACGCGGTGGGCTGTGATGATATTGTAGTATGATGATATAAGGGCTTGCCGATGCGGTAAGCCCTTTTTTATTCACTTGAACAATAATAATCAAAAGATAGAAAATATGCTTAGAATTGCAGTACAATCCAAAGGCCGTTTGTTTGAAGAGACAATGGCATTGCTACAGGAAGCGGATATCAAGATTTCCTCTTCCAAAAGAATCTTATTGGTACAATCCTCTAATTTTCCCATCGAGGTGCTTTTTCTTCGTGATGATGATATTCCCCAATCCGTGGCTAGCGGTGTGGCCGACTTGGGCATTGTGGGGGAGAATGAGTTTTTGGAACGCAAAGAAGATGCAGCCGTTATTAAACGGCTGGGGTTCAGTAAGTGCCGTTTGTCTTTGGCCATCCCCAAGGATGTGGATTATCAGGGCTTGTCTTGGTTTGAAGGCCGTAAGATTGCCACTTCCTATCCGGGTATCTTGAAGGAATTTATGCAGAAGAATGGCATCAATGCAGATATTCATGTCATCACCGGTTCGGTGGAGATTGCTCCGGGAATCAGTTTGGCAGATGCTATCTTTGATATTGTGAGTTCGGGTTCTACATTGGTCAGCAACAGTCTGAAGGAAGTGGAAGTGGTGATGAAGAGCGAGGCATTACTGATTGGAAACAAGAATATGTCCGAAGATAAGAAGGAGATATTGAATGAATTATTGTTCCGCATTGAAGCGGTGAAAGCGGCGGAAGATAAGAAGTATGTATTGATGAATGCGCCTGCCGACCGGCTGAAAGAGATTATTGCAGTATTGCCCGGCATGAAGAGCCCCACGGTGATGCCTTTGGCACAAGAAGGTTGGTGCTCTGTACATACGGTGTTGGATGAGAAACGTTTTTGGGAGATTATCGGAAAACTGAAAGCATTGGGAGCGGAAGGTATCCTGGTATTGCCCATAGAGAAGATGATAGTGTAGAACGAGAAGGTATTCCATCTTTAAAAAGAAAGACTATGAAGAAAATTATATATCCCGATAAAGCAGAATGGGCGGACATACTCCGCCGTCCTGCCCTCAATACCGAAACGCTTCGCGACACCGTGAAGGAAGTGCTGGACCGCGTAAAAGCAGAAGGAGATAAAGCCGTCATTGAATACGAGGAACGATTTGACAAAGTGAAACTTGACTCGTTGGCTGTGACTGAAGCGGAGATGGCGGAGGCGGAAAAAGAAGTTCCTATCGAACTGAAAGCTGCTATCATGCTTGCACAGAAGAATATTCATGCCTTCCACGCTGCGCAGCGTTTTGAAGGAAAGAAAGTACAGACTGTTCCGGGAGTCACTTGCTGGCAAAAGGCGGTTGCCATTCAGAAAGTCGGGTTGTACATTCCCGGTGGCACGGCTCCGTTGTTCTCTACCGTGTTGATGTTGGCTACTCCTGCACAAATAGCCGGTTGCAAAGAAATAGTTCTTTGTACTCCTCCCGATAAAGCGGGCAAGATTCATCCTGCCATCCTCTATGCGGCAAAGTTGGCGGGAGTCAATAAGATATTCAAGGCAGGCGGAGTGCAGGCTATCGGTGCAATGGCATACGGGACGGAGAGTGTGCCGAAAGTCTATAAAATATTTGGCCCCGGCAATCAATACGTGACGGCTGCCAAACAGCAGGTTTCTCTGCGTGATGTGGCCATCGATATGCCTGCCGGTCCTTCAGAAGTGGAAGTACTGGCAGACGAGACGGCCAATCCCACCTTTGTTGCCGCTGATTTGCTTTCGCAAGCAGAACACGGAGTGGATAGTCAGGCGATA
>ERZ779902.1202-NODE-1202-length-9880-cov-3.935267_pt1 | contig 9880 bp, 7 predicted proteins | sample MGYA00511350_ERZ779902 | MGnify/ENA primary metagenome ERZ779902 (study PRJEB29588, sample SAMEA2146908) | human gut metagenome | biome: human gut; feature: human-associated habitat; material: faeces | place: Denmark | collected 2008/2010 ...
CAGTGGACTGTACAGTCCATTGCTGGAGTCTGTAATAATCTTCCGTTCAAAAGACCTTAACCGACCCTATGAAACGGCTTATTCTTCCCTTTGTTAGTGAATATGATATGTAAATCTCCAAAAACAAGTGACCTAGCCCGACAGCTACTTCTCTCCTTTTTATTTCTTAATCAGTTGGAAAGCTTTAGCCAAAGCATCTTCCTGTGGCACTGTATAATCAGGCAATGTACCATGTATTTTCTTTTCATCCGCACCATATTGCCAAAAACGTTTGAACGAAATAGTACATCTCAATCCCGACACCGGCAACTTATAATAGACGATATCACCGAAACTCACATTCATGCCACCGGATTCCTCCCCGATAACCGTCCCCATACCAAACTCCTTAAAAGCCCAGGCAAACGAACCGGCAGAAGAGAATGTATGATGACTTATCAACAGATATACATCACCTTCGTAATGGCCTTCTTCTTTGGTGAGCGGAGAGATAAGATTTTCTTTTGATTCATCATTATAAAAGGACCATCCGGGAACCATTTGAGTTCTTCCCGTCAAGCGTATGGTGGTGGGCGTAACACGTACCAAAGCCTTGCCCATTTGCTTAAAAGGCTTAGGAGAGATATAGCGGAAAAGAATATCTCCTACCAACGAATTACCTCCACCGTTATTGCGTAAATCAATGATTAAATTCTTAATGCCCTTGTCGCGCAGGACGACAAACATAGAATCAGCAAACATCTTCATTCGCTGTGGATTGTTAAAGCTTCTAAAATCCATAATGGCCACATTCTTCTTTTCATCCACTCTAAAAGAATAATCCTGCACCCGAGTCTGTTCTTTCTTCTTCGGCATACGGGGGAGAAGTTCCGCCCATACAGTAGGATACAAGGTAGCTTCAAGTTTCTTATTACTACCTTTCATACGATAAACTACATCGTATTTATCAGCAGCATACATCATTTCAAAAAGTGCCGAAAAATCAGTGTTAATACGTTCTATACGGAAGAAATCGCGTTCTCCGCTTGCATAATCCATCATCGATTCTATCAACTCCCTACTCCCCTTTCCATTGATGGAAAGGACTTCAGCATCTTGGGGTATCAAGTTGTCAATGCATGCTCTTGCGCGCAGTGTATAGTCGGACATTACATTGACAAACAAAGGAAACCGGACAGTAGATGGAGTAAAATAATCATTAAAAGGGAAACGAAGCATAGTGTGTCCATCGCCTAACTTTGTAACCAACGGAGCCGCATACTTAAACAGTTCCACTGTTGTAACAGAATCGGGCAACTGCTGTTTCACCTTATTTACCGACTTAAACCATTCGCTTTGTCTGCATACGGCAAACATATCGGGATGAACTTCGCTGAGAGTATAAACTAAGGCGTCGATGTCGAACTGTGCTTGCTTCTTTGAAAGCAATCCACCGGCAGAGCGCTTCAACATATCCCGCGAAGGTTCTTCCAAAGGATTTGCCGATACCCATTTTATTCGAGTCATGGCGGAATCACCTTGATTAGTGACCACTACAAAATCATAACATCCTTCTCGGGCTACATTGAACCGGATGGTATCTATTTTGCTTCGAAATACAACTTCCTCTCCCGATGTTTCAAATATGTCGGGACGAAGAGAGGGATTAATCACCCATGGGCTTTGTTGTTCTTTACCGTCGACCGTAATGCGCAGCACTTTGCCATCAGTTTTAAGTACTTGCATTTGTTCTACTTTCTTTGCTTTTTCTCCAACGACCTGTGCACCCAATGGGCTTATCGCACCTGAAAGACATAGCAGTAATGCCCATCTGAAAAATTTTGTTTGTGTCATGTTGTTTCTTGTTATTTTATACATCAATCTCTCTGCATCCACAGATGGCACAAAACGTCTGCAGTCCATTCCATACTTAGTCTGTGAATATAGTCAGTTCCAAAGTTATCTTTTTAAATCAATAAAACAAACGGATTGACACTTTAATATGGGTATTTTGCCTTTTTAATAGCTAATGCATCATTTATCCCTATCCATAACAGGAGAAGTCTCTTCTTTTCGCATACTAAACTCGCAACCGCAATATTTTTGGTTGTAAAAATCATATTCCTTAATAATGGCAATGCGACGCTCACTTAAACCGCCTTTACGCCAGTTCTGCTCCCAATAAGTAACGTCGGGATAGCAGGCAGTAGCATAGCGTCCCGCCTCTTCTATCTGTTCCAGGCTTTTCCATCGGCTGGATGCCAGTGTGGTGGTTATCACCGAGAGACCATGCTCGTGAGCATAACGCGCCGTATCCAACAAACGCATCTTAAAACAACGGAGACAACGCCCTCCACGCTCAGGTTCCTGCTCCATTCCCGACATTTGACAGCGCCAAGCGTCATGGTCATAATCGGCATCTATAATCTCCAATCCCAAGGAGCGGGCATAACGGGTACATTCATCTTTCCTTATGTTATACTCTTCAAGCGGATAGATATTCGGATTACAATAATAGATGACAGGAGTAATGCTGTGTTGCATCAAACACTCAATGATGGCTGACGAACAAGGGGCACAGCAAGTATGGAGCAACACTTTGTCGGCTCCTCCCGGAACTTGAAGTTGGAATTTCTTTTTCATACGGCAAATTTAATAGATATTTGCCATACTGACCAGCGGCTCGTACAATTTTTCAATATCCCTGGCATCTATTTCTATCTCCACTTGGTCGCCGGGAACAAGTGTTTCACCTGCAGCAGGCAGAGTTTTGCGGTCACGGCGGATGCTAAGAATAACACAGTTGTTGGGCAAAGTCAGTTTATCCACTTCTTTTCCATCAAAATAAGAGCCATCCATTATTTCTACGTACAGTTGATAACGTGCCCCCTCGACTTCGGGGAACTCCGGATTGTGGCTGCGAAACATCCTGTCATAAAGCAATACATTGTAAGGCTTAATCTGAAGAAGTTCCGTAAAATAATAAGTTAGTCCACCCACTACGATAGAAGGATAAAACACCTCAAAATGACCTGTTATTTCTGTTATCAGCACAATGGCGGTCAACGGAGTACGCACCACTGCTACTAAAAAAGCCACCATCCCGACAAGCATCATATAACTGACATTTTCATATCCTATCACTCCGTGCTGTACCAATATGAGTCCGAATAATTGTCCCAACAAACCTCCTGTTACCAGGGTCGGAATAAAACTTCCTCCCGGTAAGCCTGAAGACAATGAAAGCAAAGTGAATACAAAATGAATCAATATCATGAGGCCAAGCCACTGGATGTCATGCGTCCCATCCATTCCCTGCATCATCAAAAACTGTTCTCCACCTCCCGTCAAGTTTGTCTCGGTCAGAGAAATAGCGTATGCCACAATCAGCAAATACAACATTTTAGTGTAAACAGAGAGTTTCAACGCCGGCAACCACCGCTGAAAAAAGGGAACAATAAGCGAATAGAACTTTGCTATGGCGGCAACCACGGCAGCAAAAAGAATATAAAGCTCTGCCTGTTGCTGAAAGGAGAAAGCGGGAGACACGGCATTTATCAGATGATAAGGCGTAGTGGGAAACATCCAACTCGCCACACCGCCCGCCACCACGCCTGCCAATAAAGTGGTAATGGCGGTTTTGGGAGCATCAAACCGTTCGATGGATTCGATGACCAACAAAGAGGAAGACAAGGGAGCGGCAAAAGCTGCAGAAAGTCCGGCACCGGCTCCGGCAGCCAGCAACTGCTTTCTTTCACCCCGCAGAATATGTCCCCAGCGAGATACCAACGTGCCGATATATGAACCAATCTGGACGGAAGGCCCTTCACGTCCCAACGACAACCCTGCACTCAAAGCTAATATTCCCCCAAAAAACTTTGCAATCAATTCCTTGAAAGGATGGTCATAATGAATACGTCCGTTAATGACAGCCCCCGTTTGGGGAATACCGGCTATTAAAGGCATCTTCTTTACCATCAGGGCAACTCCGACAAGAATGCCCCACAGGAAAAAGAATAAGACAACATGACAGTACCACGGATAATGGGCTGTGAAGAATGCTTTTCGGATATCAAAGAATTCCCATAACAAATAATGATAGGGCACAGCAATCAGCCCCGTAAGCAAACCTACAAATATACTTACGAAGTAAAGGCGGGCATCAATCAGCTTCAACCTCCAGACACGCCATTTCCGCAGATTGCTCAACTGCTTCCATTTCTGTTTCCACTTGTCCAGTTCCATTGCGAGGAATAAACAAATGAAAAAGAAGAAGGTTTGAAACTATTGATAACCTTAGTCTACCGGAGAGGAAAAATAGAGATAAATCCTGAAATCTTTTCCTGCATCCGTATCCAGTTCTACCTTATAACGTTGTGGATATAATAATTCCAGTTTTTCATATACGCTCTGTATTCCATATCCTGGAATAAAATTTTCCGGGAAAGGCTTTCCATCATCCTTTACAGACAAAAGAAGTGTTTCATTAAATATAGAACAAGATACGTTTATTGTTAAAGTTGTCATATCAGGTTTCATACCATGCTTCACACAATTCTCCACTATGGGTTGAAGCAACATTCTAGGTATCTTATAATGCTCTGCTTCAACCGGAAGCACAATCGTATAATTCAAAAGTTCACCAAAACGAATCTTTTCAATTTCCAAATATGTTTTCATCATTTCCACTTCCTCTTTCAAAGAAACCATAACTTGTTGCTCACGATTCATACTATACCGAAAAAAACACGAGAGTGCCAATGCCATTTGCCTGGTCTTTTCACCATCGACCGTAGCTAATCCGGCAATAGAATTGAGAGAATTATATAAAAAGTGAGGATTAACTTTGGCTTGCAATGCTTCAAACTGTGTTTTAATATTCTGCTTCTGATATTGAAGATCCTTATATTTACGATTTTGCCGTTCTTCCCATTTACTTAAAAGATAAATATACAGATACTTGTAATTCACTATAAGCAGTGATAAGATTATACTTAATACAATCATCTCATCCAAGTATCCCGGAGAGAAAGTATAACTACCGTCCGGAAATCGCTGATGAACAATTTGTTTAATGGGAATATCATCCAGTTCTGCCACAATACAAGCAGATAAGAACAATGTAAGCGAACACACTATAAAATCGATGACAGCATAATATACTTTCAAATGATTTCCTCTTTTATCCGTGTAAAACAAATAAAGATTGAAAATCAAAAAAATAAAGCTGACTGCCCACAAATAAGAAAGCATAAGTCTGTTGACAAACTGTAGGACCAAACCAACAGAAACTAAAAATAATAGATTTCTTTTATAAATGGCTTTCACCTTTAACATTCCCGGCAAATAAACCAAGGTATACCCCACAGCAAAAACAAGCATGAATGCGACCAAGAATTCAGTATACAGATTCATAAAGAATTATTTTAAGAGCGTTTGTAATTGTTTTCTTACTTCAATAGGATTTGAAGGCGAAGCTGCATTCATAAATGCAATTTTTCCATTCTTGTCAACGATAACATAACGTGGAATAGTCAATATCCCTTTAGAATCCTTAAAAGCAGAATATATGATTTGGGAGGTATTCTTATTCACCCGATAATGATATCCTTCTAAATTATAATAATTTATCATCCGGTTCCACTTCTCGTGCCTTTCATCTCTATCTATAGATAGATACAAAAGTACAATATCTTTTGAATCAGGAAAATGTTGTTTCATAGCTGCTACATTAGAAAATGACTGGATGCAAGGAGAACAGGTGGTTGCCCATATATCTATATAAACTATCTTTCCGGCAAACGGACGCATCATATCAGTAAAATCTTCGGGTTCTGTTTCATAACAAACTATCTGTATTTTATCATTACCGGTTTTCTGATGATAAAGAGCCGAAATCTTAGTCACTCCAGGAAGCAATATTTCGATATAGGGATTATCGGGAAATAAAGCAATATATTTATCGTATAACGAAGGAATATCCTTACTGTATCTTTTTTGAAAAATATCATCGTACAATAAATGGGCGGCTACATACTCCAGATTCTTATCTGAAAGCAGATGGCAATAATTTTCAAACAAAAAGGTATTCACAGATTCTTCGTCTACTGTTTTCAGATTTATTCCATCCAATACAAAACTCTTAATAAAAACATAATCCTTCAATATTTTAGGAAAGAATCCTGATTGTCTAGATATAGAATCTGAAAAACAAAAATCCATAGCTTTGAATTCATTCATCCAATCATCCGAAAAACTAGAAGACGCATACAAAGAAATGGCTTTTTTCAGAAACAATGCCTTATATCTTAAATCAATAAAATGCTGTTGTTGCAACATAAATCTTCCAGCCGGTATTGCTTTTTTAAGCAGGGCTTCCTCTTTGGCCTTTCGGTCGGCTATATTTTTTTTAAACATTGCCAATGATTGTACCTTTGCAAGAGGGTGGTTACGGGTATAGGAATAACTACGGCAATACTCATCTGCTCTTTCTGCCTCTTTCAGATATAAATTACAGGCCTGGTTATGACCACTAAAACAGATACTATCCCGATAGAAGAAAACTGTATCTACAGAGCCGGCAGTTGCGTAAACCAATGCTGTCTTACCCTTCCCTAATGAGAGTTTATATATAGTGTCACTACATGGGAGCTCAATCTCTGTCATCTGTCCGCAAACAGCAGTAACAGATGAATATAAACTATAAAAAGGTAGTTGTTTTCCGTCCAAAGGCCAATAACGCAATTCGGCAGATTCCTTGTCTGTTTTAATAACAAGTTTTTGTGACCGACCGTAGACAAGTGCGGTTACTGATAACAATAAAAAGAATGCAAAGTACTTTTTCATGATTATTTTGTTTTAATTATTTCAGATACAAAGATATACTTCGGCAACCGCCATGAGAAGCTATTTTCCTTGTACCTGAACAATACTACAATAAACCTGAAAAAAGAAAGATTATCCCAGCATAAGTTCCTCTCTAATCTTATCAATATAACTTGTACCAGACGTTATTTTCGTATGATTATAATCCCTCATTTTTAGTATAAGCCGATTATTAAAGTATTTCTGTATCTCTTCTATTTTTTCTTTGTGGACTATATAAGACTTTTGTACACGAATAAAGTCGTCAGATAACCGTTCTTCTAATTGCTTCAAAGTAAGATTACAAACATACTCTTTTCCTTCATCGGTGATTAAAGAAACATATCCATCTTTTGCCACGCAATAAGTAATTATGCTGCACTGAACAAATACTATTTTTGAACCGATATTCACAGGTATTGCAAATGCTTTTTTAGGGGGATTAAGAAGTTTACCGAGTTCTTGCAGTTGACAAATATCCATTTTCCGCTCTTTGGGAAATAACCTTTCTATTTTCGCCATACATTGGGCAAAACGTTTTTCATCAACCGGTTTAAGTAAATAGTCTATAGAGTTTTGATTAAAAGCATCTATTGCATATTGTTCGTATGCCGTACAAAAAACAATGTAAGGCTGATAATCTAAATGATGCAATACATCAAAACCATTCATATCAGGCATTTGAATATCCAAAAACAATAAATCAGGACGCAACCTGTTTATCATTTCAATAGCTTGTTTGCCATTATAAGCCTGTCCGACAAGACTTATGTTGTCATACTCCTTTAGTAAAACTTGAATGGCATAATGGGCAGCTTGTTCATCATCTACCAATATTGCAGAATAAGCAGATATACTCTTCATCACCAAATATAACTCTATTTAAATAACGGTTTCAACATCTTGGGAACTTCTATTTCGTTCTCCTTCAACTGATTCAGACAAATCTTTCCCTTATCCGATAAAGTAAAATACATCTGCCGCTTGTCTTTATCGCCCAAACTGCGAACTATCAACTCTTTATCTTCTATCGAGCGAATCACCTTCGAAGCATGTGAAGCCGATAAACCCGTATTCTCTGATATAGCACTCGCCGTCAATCTGTCACCACCGATACAGCAAAGTGCCATTGCTTCATTCAATGACACCCCATGTTGCTCTATCAAATTTGTTTCCAATTCAGAGAGAGCTTTAAAAAGCTCTCTCATGACACATATTGATTTTATTTTCTCCATACATTCTTAAATAAACAAATTCACGTTTGCCTGCTCTGCGCGATTCATATAAGTAGCCACACCGCCAATGGTCACATTATCCAACAACTCCTCGCGCTTTACGCCCATCACATCCATCGACATCTGACAGGCTATGAACTCAACACCATTCTGAATGGCCTGTTCGCGTAACGATTCCAATGACTCAATATTCTTCTTATTCATTATATAACGCATCATTTTACTACCCATACCACCCATATTCATCTTTGAAAGTTTCAGTTTTAATGAACTGGAAGGAAGCATCATACCAAACATTTTGCCAAAGAAATCTTTCTTCACTGCAGGTTTATTCATCTTTTTGATGGCATTCAGTCCCCAAAATGTGAAAAAGATAGTCACCTTCTCCCCTGTTGCCACCGCACCGTTTGCAAGTACAAAAGTAGCCAAAACTTTATCCAAATCATCACTGAACAGAATAAAAGTTTTCCCTTTGTCTGCTTTACAAGTCTCTGTAGTACACATTTGAGGAGTATTCTTCTCCACTATTACCTGATATTTTCCTCCTCCTGAATGAACAGAGACAAAACGATTGCCGGTGGTCTGACACCATGCCTCAGCATCGCGAGGGAAGCCGGCATCTGTCGCCACAATCTCAAGACGTTCCCCGTCTGCCAGTTCTTCCATACTCTTCTTTAGCTTCATGATAGGGCCGGGACAAGATATGCCACAAGCATCTACTTTTATTGCTTTTATAGAAGGAATAACGGTGGATGGCACAACTTGTTTCCCTCCATCCGAGAGAGTTGCTGTAAAAGTCTTCGGTTCCGGCAGAGGAGCTGTTGCTGCTTTATAAAGTTTCAGACCACCTATTAAATTCTTTACTTCCTTATATCCGTTCATCAGCAATATATTGGAAGCCAGATAACCTCTCAAACCTACTCCGCAATACAAATAAACCGGCTTATCCTGAGGAATCTCTTGCATCCGCTCACGCATATCATCCAAAGGAATATTGACAGCTCCCTTCAAAGAGCCAAGCGCAAATTCATCAGGAGTACGAACGTCAACCAATGTAATCTTACTCAAGTCGGCAACCTGTAACTCACGCCAATAAAGAGGATGCATCTTTCCATTCAATATATTCCCGGCTACATATCCGGCTACTGCCACAGGGTCCTTGGCCGAAGAGAAAGGAGGAGCGTATGCCTGCTCCAAAGCCATCAAATCATAAACAGTCCCGTTATGCTTAATCACTTGCGAAAATTCATCTATGCGCTTATCCACTCCGTTATAGCCCACAATCTGTGCCCCCAGCAGCTTGCCGTCGGTAGGAGAGAATGTTATTTTGATGGACATTTGTAAAGCATCAGGATAATATCCGGCATGTGAACCTGAATGGATGGTTGCCGACAGGTAATCAATGCCCGCTTGCTTCAACCGCTTGGCCGGAAGGCCTGAAGCAGCGACAGTCATATCAAAAACTTTGGCTATAGAAGTACCAATGGCTCCTTCATACGTAACTTCATTCCCAAAGACCATGTTATCTGCAACAATGCGCGCCTGACGGTTGGCCGGCCCTGCCAGATAGTTCAACCAGGGTTTATCGGTCAGCGGATGGCGGAACTCAATAGCATCGCCCACCGCATAAATATGTTCATCGGAAGTCTGCAAGTAATCGTTCACCTTGATGCCGCGCATCTCCCCTATCTCTAGTCCGGCCTCTGTTGCCAATGAGGTATTGGGACGCACACCGATAGACAACAATACCATATCCGCCGACAGTCTTTCGCCCGATTTAAAAATAACCTCCAGTCCATTGG
>ERZ779902.1203-NODE-1203-length-9880-cov-2.377913_pt1 | contig 9880 bp, 9 predicted proteins | sample MGYA00511350_ERZ779902 | MGnify/ENA primary metagenome ERZ779902 (study PRJEB29588, sample SAMEA2146908) | human gut metagenome | biome: human gut; feature: human-associated habitat; material: faeces | place: Denmark | collected 2008/2010 ...
CGCCTTATCTATATTCTCAAGTATATATGCCTTTGCTTCATTCGCCTTATTAATGTGCTCCTCAAGTTCACTTTTTCTGCTGTTCTGATTTGCAAGCTGTTCCTTTAAAATACGCGCTTTCACAAGCTCACTCTGCTTCCTTAAGTCCTGTTCTCCCGCCATAAACTGAATTATATTGAATATGAGCATACATGTAACACTTATAAGGCACACCAAAGCTGCATTGTAGTTCTCCGTATCATCCAATGTTATCCACAGTGTGCTCCACACAACAATAATTTCCACAAATGCTACGAGAAATATACTTCCGCTAAAACTGTCTTTAATCTTACCAATTTTTGCACACCATACTATCGTCACCACATATTCAATAAAAAATGCAAAAATTGAAAATCCTATTTTCCATACAGTCATTAACAGCATATCCTCAACAATCAGGATAAGCTGGACATGATATACCGCAAACCCAATGACATAGAACACCGCCTCGCCCAAAATAAGGGATAGATACAGGAAGAAAGTGAATTGAAGTGCTGCGAACCTCTTATCCCTGATAAATAACTGTACCATGAAAACGCAGACTAAAAACGCAAGAACAACATGTAGCTCATGCCCTATCAGCTCCGTATTCTGTAAAAACGTAAGAACCGACATACATAGTGTAAGAATAATTATATATGCTTTTTTATTTTTGATATTACACACCTTTGTATGAAAATAAAAAGTATATATTGCATTCGGAATATTTAACAACACATCAACTATGTCTTTAGGCTGCACTTCTATCATTCGTAATTACCTGCCTTTATCGTATCTTTATATTCTCCTCACCGTTGTACATATATATACTATCATCTGTTTTATGGTATACCGGCCATACTGTGTAATCAAAATAACTGTAAGAATTCCAGTCATTTATTTCATTCAGAACAGTCACATTATGTCCATCCATAATATTTTCACTATCAATAAAGTTATCATCAATACAATATATTCCATCATTCTTGCTGCTGTCATACATGAATCTCCCTGACAGCACCATATAGGTATAATCATATTTGTGTCCCGTGAACAAATCTCCCTCACCAAGCTTATGTGTTCCTGTTCCATCTGTCTTTACTTCAATAACTGAGCCATCCGATAAATTTTCCAGATAAATCGCATCATTCTCAGGCGCAGCTGTGAATGCCGAAACATTACTCATATCTGCTTCGTAAAGCGTAGTTACAACCGGCTGTGACGTGTCTCCTTCAACCATATATATTCCATTATTATCTATATATACAACACTTCCATCATTCCATATATATCCGTTATACACGTCGTCTGCATTGGCAATTTTCTTGACTGAATATGAAGCTTTATCAAACACATATACTCCGTCCATCGCAGCCAAAATAGTCTTGTCAAATGTATCACAGCTGTATCCAAAAGCATAACCGGCATATATATATGGTACTAATAATCCATAATAATCAGAGCCTAATTCTGTCAGCTTCATATTGTCGGTATCAAGATAATACATATCGCTGTCCGTGATTATGAACATCTCATTTCCTTCTCTGTTTGCAATAATATAATATTTCTCATCAGATGAATATAGCGAATATGCCTCCTCATTTCTGAACAATAATATTCCCGAATCCTCTGTGTTCTCATAAGCAGTTCGATTTAATCCCATGAACATAACTATATCGCCATTGTCATTTACTTCCATATATCCGCGCATTGCCTTATCCAAATACATTGATGTCTTAAACGATGTAAGCTTCTCCATCCCGTTTACATCATATATAATGTACTGAGATTCCTTACCTTCATCAGAAAGTGCTGCACTTATGGAAGCTTCCTTAATACCTGCATCCTGCTTTACATACACAATGTAATCACTATCAACTGTAAAATATGCTCTCAGCACATCTGTATCAATATATATATTCGTATCATAATCTGCATTATATAAATACAAATCCATTCCTACACTATCTGTACCTGACGGTGTGCAATACAATACACTTCTTCCGTTGACCGAAATATCAACATTGGCTGACTCTCTATATAATGTATGGTTAAAACTGCAATTATCAGTAAGAAGAACAGGAGCAATTTTCTTATCAATATAGTACAACTCATACCCATCCTGCCCCTGCATTACATATATAGCTGCCATGCCATAATCTGCTTCATAATTGCCTACAAATATACTCTCATTAAAGATTACATCTTTTCTCGACTCAATTAATTCAGGATTGAAGCAATCTCCCTGCTTGTTGATAAATCCAACATCTTTTACATATGTAATCCAATCATTATCATCTGATATTGTATCCCAGCCTCCTGCTATGCTGCTGATTCCGCTGTAAACCGGCTCAGTCATGCCATCAACAGTTGTATCCTCTTCTGTTGAACTCTCAGACTCCTTATTTTCATTCCCTTCGTAGTTTCTTCTGTTGTTACATCAACCGTTGTACTTTCCGTACTGTTATCATTATCCTTTACATCTGCCTTAGAACTGCATCCGCTAAGTGCAATAGTTGCAGATATACATATAATTCCTCTTAATACTTGTCTTTTCATTATTTTTCCTCTTTTCGTTTTTATTCATAGTTGAAATGCGAGCTTATTATTCGCCTCAAATTACATGTTTCAGCCTAATATTGCTTTATATCGTACACTTTAGTATGAAAATAAAATGTATATAAAGCATTGGGTATATTTAAAATAATATCAAGCACATCATTCAATTCTACATTTATCATCTACGTACCTTTTCCGGTTCCTATTCAAATAAAAATTGCTAAATATTTTTACAATTTTCCATATTGATGAAATTATGTAATTCAAAAGTATTTTTTACCAAAAATTCTACATCAATCTGCTCAAAATCTAAATTGCGATAAGCCACTATCTGTTTCTTTTGAGAATTGACAATCAATGTTACCAATTCCCTATTAATATACTGTTGTCCCACATTTAACGGCACATCATTGACGCTTATTTCCGATAACAATTCGAATGGATGTACATATGCAATTCCTACTAGAGAACATGAATTAGGTAAATCTAAAAAACAATCAATTCTCTCCGGCTCTTTTCGCGGAACTACCTTCTCAATGACAATCAGCTTCCCTGATATAAATCCATTAAGACTTACCAGATGTTCGTTATAATTATCTGAGCCTTTCTCTCCCCATCCCAAATAGGAAAGTAATTGTTTCGTTGCCTCTGGAGTAAAAAGCAGCTTGGCTACTGAACTGTTTTTGCCTGAAATCTGTATACCCTTCATCTCAGGATAATAGGTCAGCAGTCTTTCCTTTATGCCTTCTTCGGTCTTTATTCTGTCAAACACACTTCCATAGTCAATGGATATACAATTAGGTGCTCCATACAATTTTCTGACATCCTGCATTTCACAGCTTTCCATATTGTATATTCTGTTTACATCCACTTCACACACACATGCATTTTCATATTCATAGCTTGCTCCAGCAAGCATGTCAGCCTTAGGCCAGTTGCGAAAACGATATACATTATCTGCATTAAGAACACCATCATCAATCAGCTTTTGGATAACATCATTACTTTTTTGTCTGCCGATAACTGGTATACCAAAAATCCGTCCATCTTCCAGTCTGACCAAAATATGATACTGCTGTTCGGCACAATCCAACAGCCCTATTTTTCTCAGATAGACAGAAGTCGCATCTTCCTGAACCGATGCCTCATTTTTCCTGCAATGAGGGCAGGTTGAGGATATGTCTGCATCATAATAATGTCCTTCTGCGCATTGTACTAATTTCATAGTTTTCCTCTTTTCTCAACCCATTATTTTTTACTTTAGTCCAATTCCGGCATATCTATATTTATTACTTTTTCTCCGTTATACATGCACACCATGCCATCTGTCACCATATATACTGTCCATAGAGAATTATCACAATATGTATGTTTAATTGCTCTATTCTCAATCAACTTAACTTCCCTCACATCAGAATCCACACTGTACAAATGCCCTTCATCATTATAATTATATGCCATCAGAGTATACTGACTAGCGGATGGAATATAGCCAATACTGCCAATGTCCAGATCATCTATTAATTCTCCTGATACTTTATGCAATATATTCCCATTCTTATCGATTGCATAAAAAATATAGTCTTCATTCTCTTCTACCGTAAACCATATATTATCATCTGTTGGCTGATATGCTGAAATGTCATACATAATATCCTCTATTATTCCTTCAGACGTACTAAAAAGCGTTGTTATCAACGGTTTATTACTGAGATTTTCGACTCTGCATATTTTACTTTTATCAAATGCAATAAGCATATCCGAATCCGAATAATCAATGACTATTATTTCGCCTGAATGCCAATCCATACTTAATACTTTTTCAAGCTTTAATTCTGCTTTATTCCATAGATATACTCCATCTTCTGAAGCAAATACCATCTTATCAAGTGAATCTATGTTATACAGAAAATTTCTCCGTTTACTTAATATTGGAATACTGATTCTATAATCTTCTCCCAATTCAACATTTTTCATATTATCAATGTCATAATAGTAAATATTATTATTCTTTATCACGAACATATCATTCAATTCCTTGTTAGTGACAATACCATAAGAATCACTATCAAAATTAAGCAATACTTGCAGCTTATCATTTCTTATAAGATATACCGCGTGTGCATAATAACCGGTTCCCGGCATTCCATTGAAAATCAGAATATCTCCGTTATCTTTAATAGCCCACAATCCGGTAAAATCTATATTATCTCCATAGTCGGCCTCAGCATATGTCTTACTCTCATTCATAGTTTTCAAGTCAACTATTGTAAATTTCTTATTATTCGTGTTTCCATTATCAACATAATCCTGTGGCATTTTGCAATACACAAGATGTTTTCCATCCAATGTAAATTTAGCATCCTGTATATCAGTAGCAATAATGGTATCTGAGCGATTATCAACATTGTAAAGATGCAGATCAAAATTATCATAACGTCCCATATCTCCAGATGATTTATAATTATCAAGAGCTTATTTCCTCCGATTATTAAATAAATTATCATGCCATAACTATTTATTTTGAAAGCTCCCGCATAAGCTGTGCTATTCGGCAATACCGCTTTCTGCGTTTTAGTTCTATTGCACGCATAATTATTTTTGAAAGCTTCTCTGAAATCTGCGGATTTAACTCATGCGGCAATTTTGTATCATCATGTATGAATCTGTTCGTCGACTCATCCGGTCTGATTCCGGTAGCCATCTTATACATTACCGCTCCCAACATATACACATCCGACCATGTGCCTGCTTCCGAACAGCGTCCATATCCCTCCGGCGGACAATATCCCGGATACATAGTGCATACATGCATATCTCGAACAGTATTTTTATCCCAACATCCTCCATCCACTATGAGCTTAACATTTTCATATGCATCTCTGTCAGTGCAGATTAAGATGTTTTCCGGAACAATGCGCAAATGTAAAATTGATTTTTTATGTAATTCATCCAATGCACGGCATAGACAACGTGCAATATATCTAATTTCATCTTCCGCAAGACAGCCATTTTTCCTAATGTGAAGCTCTAAATCCATTGCCTCCACCGACTCGGTAACACAATACGCCGTATTATTTTCACAAAATACATCATATGTGCTTAATATATTAGGGTTATTACATACTCTGCCGGCAAGCTTCGCTGATTCGACAAACCTTCCCTTTGAATACTCGCACTCTCTCAGTAATCGTTGACTATGCGGAAGATGTATCTCTTTTTCACCACATTCTCTCACCAAAATACTATGCATATAGAATTCACTCACTACGCACATACACTGTGTCTTACCATCTATTGCTTTATAATCATATTTATAACCATGATTCCCCAACTGCTCTGTAATTTTATAACGATTATTCAAAACAGCTCCTATAGGAAGCATGTTAAACTCGCCCAGTTTCATACAATACCCTCACGAAATTATCCTTTTCGCCACCAGCCCTGCAAGCGTCTTCATTAACTCCTTGGTCGGATGCGTTCCGTCGATTGAATCATACGAAATATTATATGAATTTATCAGATAACTGCTGCCTGCTAATCTGCATCCCCCACGCTCTTATGGTTCCATCTGCCGTCACGTAAGCATCTGCACCCTTTTCTATGGTCTGTGCAAGCCTTATCAGACCGCTGTTCAACGAACCAAGCTGATTATTAATCTGTGAAAGTGTTGAAGCTAATTCAGCATCCATTATTGAATCATCAATCCTGCCCTTTGTCGTGCGGAACGAGGACTGTATTCCCGATACAGTACTTTTTATTCTCCTTATTCGTCCCGAACATGAAATGACCGCTCTTACATCAATTAAAGTCGAACTCATCTGCTTCCACCACCCTTTACGGAGCTTTTCTGAACTTCAATATGTTCCGCATTATACTTGATTTTGTTTCCTGCCTGATTAAGAAGGCGAGTAAGCTTGTCTATCTGCGAGATTGATTTATCAATGCTTCTGACCATATATGTGACTTCCCTGCCCTGCCAGCTTCTTGTGAGCGTGCTTTTCTCCGAAACAAGCTGTCTTCTTACCGATTTGAGCTGCATGGAGTAATCCTTCATATCTGTCGCCTGCCTAAATACCCTGTACATATCAAGTGCCATATTTCTCTTTCCTTTCGCTATACACTGTAACCCTACTTTACAAATTCCTTTATTTTGAAATATCACGCATAAGCTGCGATGTAGAAATAAGCGTTTTATGCAATTTCTTCAATGCGACGCATATCTGTCCTGCAATATTCCTCTCACCACCAGCTCTGCAAGCGTATTCATTCCTTTTTTAGTAGGATGTGTCCCATCCATCGAGGCATACGGAATATTATATGAAGCTAAATCTAACAGGCTGCAGTTTTGATAAAAAGCAGCCTCTCTTATTGCTCTGTTGTATTCCTCTATATGCACTCCTCCGAAGCTTTCAGGAAAATTAAACGATGAATCCTCATCAATACAGGTCTTACAGAGTGTACAGCAGTATATCTCGGCTGACGGATAATTCTCCTTGATACGGTGTAGCATAATTGAATAAGCATCAGAAAATTCATCCTCGTCAATAGTATTCTTTTCAATCTTTACACTTCCGACATGCACACCGCTTCCCCAATCATTAAAGCCCATGTAAATTATAATAAAGTCGGGGGTTCCGCTCTTATCGTGCAGATTTTTGATTCTTTCCATACAGCAGCCCGCCGACCTCGATACAGCATCCTGCTCACTTGATGTTACCTTGCAGCCTGACCACGAATTATTCACCAGCAGCTTTACGTCAAGATAGTCTATAGCCATTCCCCACCATGTATCCGCCTGACCTTTTATACCTGCCGACTCTGCCACAGCTTTGGAGTAAAATACAGCACAACTCTCAGGATTATAGCCCTCAAGGGTGCTTATCGAATCGCCAAAGACAGAAAAACTCTTACCTGTGAACTTTTTTAATGCTTCATAATTTCCAAGTTCTCTGTTGAATGCCTTGTAGTTTAGCATGCCTTTATTATCAGCAGCCTTAATTGCAAACACTATTTTACTGAAATAATTTCTGTATTGCTCCTCAATGATTACTTCATGGAATGCTTGCGCTACAAGCTCCGGCGGATTATAAAAGGCTCCACAGCCAAATGCTCCAAGTACCATTACCGATATTTTGTTTTCAATGGCAGATTCAAATATATTTTTTATGCGCGATTTAAGCATATTCTTTAAATCATTTCCGTCTATCCAGTCAATTTTTCCAAGATATGGAGCAGCACAGGTAATCACATCCACGCAGAACCTTTCTTTTTTATCAAGCAGAACCGGGATATAATCGTCTGATTTAAACACAGTGACATTCCTTATGTATATAAGTCTGTCCGAGTTCATATTGTTTCCGTTATTCATATGATAGTCATAGAATTCTTCTTTTGCGGCTTTACCTGACAGACATGCAAACAGATTGCTGCTTCTGCACAGGCATTCCTCCTGTGCCATGGCTCCCACTTCTACTCCGCCACCCGGATGCACCGGATTTGCGAAATTGAGAACCGCAGTCCTGCCATACTTAAGGTATTTTGAAGCCGAAGCAAAGCTGGTATTTCTTTCAACAATAATATCTGCCTTTGAATAGAATTTTTTATGTTTTTTTGCCGTAAAGCCTTCCTTGTAAACCCTGACCGATTTTTGTGCCTTTCTGGTTTTGTGTCTTAGCTTACCCTCAGTTGCAAGCCCCATGGTATCATTGAAGCATTTAATCAAATCCATTCTGCATTTCCTCCATGCATTTATCTTTTATCCGTCAGAGGAATCAACTCTGTAGAAATAGCATTCCCCTGCTTATCATAGATTACAAACATACAATAAAAACATTCCGGATTTTCTATTGGCTTGGTTATCAGTTGAAAATATGCACACGGAAATTCATACCCACTCATACGGCCTGAATTTTCCCATTCAGATATCGGAAGAATATTTCCATTTTCATCTCTTGCAATGTAATATTCGCTCACCGCAATTGCCATCATATCATAGTTATCAATACACAATAATTGCTTATCAGGTGTGTCAGAATCTGAATAAGGAATAACACTTCCTATCTGTCCATCTGGATTGTCTTCATTCACATATATTTGCAAATTGGCAACTTCCATATTCCACGATAGTGAATGTTCATATCTGTTAAGAATAATCGGCATTGTGTATCTTCTTTCTTTTGCCTGTGCATTACTTTCAACCAAAAATAATGGTGTTTTCGATACTTCCTCTGTAAGAGCATTTCGAGCATACAGAGCTTTATCAGCATAATATACATGTGCATATCCATCATCCCCTACGGGAATATTCTTACCAGAATACACCACCATATATTTTTCACTTTCTCTATCCGGCTCACGTCCCGTATTCCAATTAAGCTGCCCCGTATTGAACATAATAAATGCGTTTATCTTTGATATATTATTTAGCTGTTCATCATTAATCTGAAGCTTCACATCATAGGACGAACAATTTTCGGAAGTTTCAATTATATCGACATTACTAACCATGCTTGATAAATCCACACTTCTGCTACTTTCATTGCCTTTATCATTGTCATATAATTCAGAAATGAAATTACGATAGCCTTTCGAAAAATCCACTTGCTCCGATATATACATACATGCATACCTATATGTATCATCTGTATTATTTGGATAACATATAGATATGCCATTAGCATCTTCAACGTTTCCAGATTTATACACAACCATGCAATCAATAGCTTTCAAAAGTTTATCAGCTTCCTCTGATTTCTGTACTCTTACCAATTGATTTATTAAATTAATGCTGTCTAACATACCATAACTATAATTTGATGAATATTCTCCAAATCCTTTAACTCTGCTACAAGCTCGTGAGACTTGTGGAATATTTCGGATTGTAAGTCCATCCTTTAATGAAATAAAGAAATTGTCCATTGCTTTCTCTACCTCACTGTATTTTTCCAAATCAATACACGAAAGTGTCAAATCACAGTACAACTGAGGGTAAAGTTCATATGCCATCTCTCCAAATTCAACATATGAATCTATTATTTCTTTTCCAAGCTTTTCCCCATCTATCAACTCGTCTGTAAGACACGAAAGGAACGAATAATCCCATCCCCATCCGGGTTCTGTTTCCTGTGATGCAACCATGTAATTTGCATAAGGAGCAAGGACATCCGCAACCTCTAGCGAACTCATAAGGCAGGCATCAAATCCCGCTAATTCCAGCTTTGTAGCACGTTTCCCCACTGAATCATTCAATGCAGACTGCAGTTCATCAAGTGTCAGACTGTCATCATAATTTTCATCATAA
>ERZ779902.1210-NODE-1210-length-9856-cov-1.830834_pt1 | contig 9856 bp, 5 predicted proteins | sample MGYA00511350_ERZ779902 | MGnify/ENA primary metagenome ERZ779902 (study PRJEB29588, sample SAMEA2146908) | human gut metagenome | biome: human gut; feature: human-associated habitat; material: faeces | place: Denmark | collected 2008/2010 ...
TAAAAGGTAACCGTATACAAGCTGGAGCCACGATTGTAAACAGCGGTACAATCGAAGTAAATATATTAGAAAACTCTTCGACTGACTTCCTTTATAACAACTGCCTTTTGATTGTAAAAAATACATTCAAATTCAGAAATGTAGTATTGGATCAAGCTTCTATAACCGGAGGTAGAACTAACCCGAGTGATAAAGAATGGCTACCGGTTCCACTTGTAGAGAGTTTAAACAGTGCTCAATACACGCTGATTGACGGCTCCATGATCAAAGCTAAAGAATTCAAAGTTCAATCTGGCAGCCAAGTTACATTTAAAGCCATTAACAAGGCGAAAGAAGATCGTTCTATGATTAAGGCGGAAAATATCTATTTTGAATGGCATACATACGTACAAGGAAATATGGTTTTGGAAGGAAAGCAATATAACCCCGAACGTTCACACATAGATGCATCTGTTGCTAGCACTGGTTATGACGAATCCAAATATACAATTGAAACCTGTGGTGGTATCTTCAATGAAGGCAACGAAGGTGAAGATCCATATACTCCGGAAATCCCCGTTGTAGATGATGCAACGACTTACACTTATGTATTTGAGGATAACTGGCCTAAATATGGTGACTTTGACCTCAATGACATTGTTTTAACATTAAACAACAGATCAACCCAAGCAAATTCAAATGGTAATTTGAAAAGCGCTCAATTTGATATCACTCTTGAAGCAGTTGGTGCAAGTAAAATCGTAGGGGCTGGCATTCGCTTCCTAGGTTTACCAGCTAGCGTTACTCCAAGCACTTTCACCATTAAGGGGAATAATGCTTCTTTTGAGGCCGGACAAAGCCTGCCTACACTGATATTATTTGAAAGTGCCCATGCTGAATTTGGTTTCACCGACAGGCCATTCATTAATACATACCAGACCGCTTCGACCAATAAAGCCGATCTGCCCCAATATGCAGTGCGCTTTGAATTCACTGAATCTGACAAAATTTCTTCGTCAGCATTCAACACCAGTTTTTGCAGAGAAAGCTTACTATAAAGTACCGAGCCAGTTTCTTTATCTACAATATCAGTATAGAGATTAAATTGATTCTTTTTAGTACCATGATTTTTCACTGTCAAATCAAACGTAGCTCCGTCCAAACTCGGTTTAATAAATACATTTTCCACTTTCAACGGGCTGGTTATCGTCAGTTTCACCGGTTGCCAAATACCGGCAGGCTCGTCACCATAAAAACCATGGGCTATATCTTTCAAAAGATTACTCTTCGCTGATACTTTCCCATCTTCCTTTTCACTCTCACGAACAGAAGAATAGAAGAAATCAATTGCAGCACTACCAGATTCAGAAGCACTGCCATCTGTTTTACTGACCACTTTCACCACAACCAGATTTTTACCGGACTTCAACAGTTTACTTCCATCAACCTGTATTTCACCAAACATACCGATATGTGAACCGGCAAGCTCTCCATTAATATAAATTTCCGCAACCTTTGAAACAGCATCAAAAGTCAACGTCATATTTTTACCCTCAACATTTGCAGGCAATTCTACCCATTGTCTGTACCAAGCTGCTTTAGTTTTTCTATAATCGAATGTATATCCTTCACAACGCACGGTTTCCTGCTGATAATAAGTATCCGAGACACCTTTGGGTTGAGGTCCTGTGGGCGAAGGCATTGTCTCTCCATGTAACCAGATACGGATAGGATTCCAAAAATTTGGAACAGACATCACATGCCAGTTCTTATCATCCGTAGCTACAGAAATCGCTTTATCCTTATCATTCAATTGATATTCGGGCATAAAAAGCCAAGTGCCATCCAAAGATACATCCGTTCGGCTATCCACTAGCTCATTTGCCTTAACAGTCCTATAATTGGCACGCTCCTGTTGACGCTTATTCTCTTTCTCCTGAGGAGTTATTATTTTACGATACTCTACCACCTTTACATCTTTCAAGGCATCCTCTTTCATAGGAGTAACAACAAGATCATCAAATTCCGTTTCTATCCAGCCGCCGCCTAAAGTTACCTGACCTGAAGGAGCCAGATTACCATTTTTATCCGTCACATCTATACGAGGTTCTTTCTCATTATTTAAGAAAACACGGATACGGCTTCCACATACTTCCACCTTTATATTATACCATTCTCCCGGTACTGGATGAAACCCAAGCGGACGTACCCCCAGAAACTCATCTGTTCCCATATATCCCAGACGCATCAGATAGATGTCATCCTGCAATCCACCTTTAAGTCCCAGTACATATCGGTCGAAGCGGTTATAAGCGCGGAAACCTGCCCATATTTGTACCTGTTCGGCATCTTTAGGTGCACGAGCCTTAAAAGACATCGTATAGTTTTTCCACTCAGGGTTTCCAAAACAAGAGTAAGCATCTACCGAACGGAACACCCCATCGGTAACAGCACAGTTTCCTCTTCCTACCGTTTTTAGTATTTCTCCCTGCTTGGAAAAGTCGTTTTTCCATTCAGCCTGTGCATTGCAAGGCAATGATACCAATGTGCATGCAATAATCAGGAATGTAGCATAAAGTTTTTTCATAAATTACTAGAATTTTTGATAGATAACTCTTGCCACAAAAGTACACTGAACAGATTAATAAAGCATAAAAAACAGACTTAATTAGGCATTAAAAAAGCGCTTAATTCTTTCAATTAAACGCTTAATTATAAATAGATTGAGTTATTCGCATAATTTGGAAAGTGGTATCTTATAATCTTCCCCAAGCGATTCACGGTACTCTTTGCAGAAACGGTCATAAACACTTTTAGCAATGCCCTTTTTCCCTTCCAAAAACAAGACTGAGCACTTAGCCGCCAAAGCTTCCTCATTTAAAGGATCATGCAGGAACATAATATCAGTAATACGAAGCACCATTTCACGATCACTTTTCCGATATTCAATATCCAGAAGATTTCTAAGCAAATCAATAGAAAGGCTTGAATAAGCATCCTTAAATTCATCCAACCAGTCAACAATCGTATTGGAGAGTAGCGGACCATATAGCAACAATTCCAATATCTGATTCAAAAGTACTTCATCTTTCTGAGCTCCGTTTTTCTGTAATAGGTCCATACAATGAAGCGCAGTACAATAATCGCAAAATACATTTTCATTCCAACGTATTTTTAAGAATCCACCATCACTTATCACTTCTACATCTCCCACTTCTTCCAGTAATACACGCAGTTTACGTAATGTTACATTCCGATTATTTCTGGCAGCAATCTCATCTTTATCCGACCAGAGCATTTCTGTCATCTTCCGCGTCAAAATACCTTTCTCGTTCTTTTCCGTATAAAGAATCAATAAGACCAAGAGACTTTTCAGACGAGGAGTAAAATTAGAAGTAATATCATTTCCTTCCTTATCTCTCACATTAAATGTTCCTAGCAAAGATATTGCCGAACGACTACGATCGAAATAGTTTTCAATGGGCTTAGCCACAAGTATATTTTCACCCTCTAATTCAGTTCCTCTATTTTCCTGTTTCTTACTCCCCTCCGGCATATCTCCCATAACAGTCGAAACATTTTCTGACAGAGATTTTACCGCCTTATTCCGGGATAACCAGAAATATATAACATATCCAAGCCCCAACAATGCCAATATCCCCACAACAATCCAATACCATGCAAAAGAATCGGCTACAACTTCTTCTTCAACCTGCATAATATCAGATTCACTCATCAACGGAGTATTGATAGAATAGATAGACACATCGTGCGTACGATCTGTCAATATCTTATCCATTACCAAAAAAAGTTTCTGATGAGAAGGCGAAGAATAAAAACTAAAATCACAATCCTGATGAACTACATCATTATGAATTGGTTTAGAAACTTCTATCCAAACCGTATCTTTCATAGAAACTTTCCATAGAACTCCACCATCTTTCAGTGCAACTGCATAAAAAGAACTATCCGAGGGTTCGAAATACATAGATGAAGCCATTAGCATATAGGCATCTGTCTGTTGCCTCCTCCATACCACACGCGACTTTTTCTTTTTCAAATCAATAGCACAAAGTTCCGTATAGAAATGAGAAACTAATTCTTGCTTACCATATTTATTTCCTCTACCGCCCAAAATATAAAGCTCATCCCCCACCACTGTTATGGCCGACGAATAACGAGGATTCAGTAAAGGTTCATAGTCAATCTTCTCCAATTCACCCGTAGTAAGATCCATACGAAACAGATCATTCTGATATCTGTAAAAACCATACCCTCCAAAAAAATAGAATGATGAATCGGCAGAATTAAAAGTACGAGCATGATTATAATAATTCGGTTCTTCTATATGACGCTCCGCAAGACTCCACCTTTTTGTATCAAAAGAGAAAAAAGACACACACTTTTGGGATAATGAATAAGATAACAATCTATTACTCAATGTGTCATACATCAAATGATCCGTAAATTCCATGGCAGGATATCCTCCCTGTACTTTTATTTCATCTACTATATCTCCATTTTCATCCAGTACTTCCACCATTTCCGGTTTTACCAAATAAAATGAAGCATCCAATGCATTAAAGGCAACATCCAATCTTCCTGATATATTACCCTTATAAATTTGTTTCCACTCTATATGATCATCAATCAGCCAATAAGGAGACTCAGCACGTGCTATCGCTCCCTTCATTTCATCAAAACAAATGTTATTATTGTGTTTCCAAAGTTTCCATTCACAAGTTTGTTCACCGTCCTGCGACACTTTTACATCCTTTATATTCACAGGTGCTACGTCTGCCAGATATTCAGGAGCATGTCCAAACAATGCTCTTACATATGTTGAACCACTTAAAGGTACCATTATAGTCGTATCCTTTCCATTGTAATTCACAGCGATGGAATTATTATTCATATCCATTCGCAGGGAAACAGGTATCCATTTCTCTCGTTCAATGGGACTATCAACAGTGACCATTCCTTCATTAAATACCAATGCCGGATAATGTCTACGCCCTCCCGCAACAAATGAAAAACGCACTAATTGGTTCGTATTCGTATATAAATGCAATATTGATCCAAAGTCGGGTTCATTGTTTCGTACCCACATCTGAAAAGAAATGGTAAACTCATTACTAACGTCGAAAGGTTTGTCATCATTCAGAGTAAGAGAAGTCCTATCAACACTGGGAGCGGAATGAGACTTAAAATAGAGTCCCCCGTTATATACAGAGGCAAATAAATCAGCCCCTGTGAACAGGAAGAGTACAAGCAATATATATCTGCAACAGTTTTTCATATTTCTAGTTCAAGAAGACATGACAAAGGTATAAAAAAAAGATAAAATTAGTAATAAGATTAATAAAAAGTAACCAGTATTCGACAAAATCATCAAAAACGATTCTATTCTCTATACAAAAGTAATTTCAGTTATAATCACTCCGGTATTATGCTAATTATTTGCATAATACCAGAGTGTATAACTGAACCTATTGAAAAACACCTATTCAAAAACTTTGTTTTTTTCCCTTAATCCATTTACCTTTTTCAGTTCACCTCAAATAACAGACCCGGTCCGTATCAAAGCCGTATCTGAGCCGTACAAATCAAGTACAGCCCAGATACCTTAGAGGCGAGATAAACCTATTTTTTATTTTGCTTCGGGATTGATAAACATTACTTTCAGAGAAGAAAGGAATTCATTTCTGTTATCACACCTAAAGTTACCACTGAATTCATTTTTATCTCTTTCTCCTATCTTTATGCTTATCTTATTCCAACCTTGCAACAAAGGCAATTCTTTATAAGTAGCCTCGTGTCTGTTTTGTGCAGCAGCAGTGTATGCTTTATCATTAATGGCAAGCTGGCATTCTTTAGCTTTCACCACTAACGTAAGTTTCGGCATATTCGGTTCAATCAGCAAATCATCCAAAGGACGCGGACTGAACACATAAATATCCAAAGCCCATCCATCTGCCTTTTTCACTAACTTGTCCTTTGTAGCAACTGGGAATATTAGCTGATTATCACGCAAGAAGAAAACTTCATTTGATTTCACCTCAATCTCATTACAGTCAATACCGGCATTCTTCAGAATTACCCCTAACGTATTATAACCTTTTTCTGAGTTTGTAAACTCTTTCAAAGTACTGATATAGAAGCAGGAAGCATCTTTCCGATATTTCACAAATACAGGAGTAGCTGCTGTACACTCGTACTCACTCCGTACCGTACTAGCTGTTTTAAGTTCCTCCGGACGTTTATTCCAAGCTCTCCAATCAGTTTTACAAGCATTCAGCAATACCTCTCCTTCTTCCACTAAAGCGCCTGTCAACGAGTACTCTGAAGCATCAGCTCTTTGAAGTTCACAGAAATAGAAATCTGAATTGTTCAAGCCACGTATCCATGATTTCTGAACTGGCAGGAAAGAAGAACGTTTAAGGTTATCCAGAGCCACCGGAAGAGGCAGAATCTCATTGTACACATTCACTGTCTGAGGTGTTAATCCCCAAATCCATACATCAGCACCCTTAGCAATATTAGCTAACATACTCTTCTTTTCAGCAACAGACAAAGTGTAAGTACCATCTACAATATAGATCATACGTGCAGGTGCAGTAATCTTTGCAGCAAATTTCACGCCTTGTGCATCCAGAATACCTTTCAATTTACTGTCATCTCCGCCTATGAAAATCACTTCTTTATATTTCTCTGCCGGAGTAGCTGTCGGTGCTTCATATTGCTTCTTGTCAATATCAGCATAAGCAGACCAACCAGGATGCCCCGGTGCATTGGCTGCACGCATAGCATCATACATAGGCCACGGATCATACAAAGGCAGACTTGGATCATATCCAGGATTGAATGTAGTACAGTAGGGACCTACACGTTCCGGTTGTACCCCCGGAACACCTTCCTTATATTCTGTGAAGAAGACACCGTCCTTACTTATATCCGGCTGTGTAGTCATATCCTTTTTACCCAACGGCAGTGGTTTCAAGGCATACCATGCCATATTGAAAACCGTACTATAAGAAGCCCCCATATTACGTTGGTTAGCAAGCAGATGATAACATTCATTAGCTAATCCTTCCATACGTCCCAACTGCGATTCATAAGCTCTTTCACCATTATACTTAGCAACCTGCTCGGGTGTACCATAGTATGCCATACTATGTTCACCGATTCCCCAAGGTTTACCTATTCCAACCCAATGTTTCATTGAATTCATGTCACCATAGTGACCTACTGTAACCGGCAAGATGCCATCTCCATCATCTTCTCCATCGGCAGAAATCCACGGGCGAGTCGGGTCATTTGCACGAACAATATCCCTCCAGTCTTCCCAGGCTTTCTTCTGCTGAGGCATCAATTCCGGTCTGTTGTAAACATGCAAAATCACTGGTTTATTTTCATTACTGATACTCCAACCAAAGACAGAGGCATGATTACGGTCTCTGAGTACAAAACGTTTCAGATGCTCTTTAGATGCCTCCCAAAAGAGCTCGGAATCCAGTTTCGGCCCCCCATCACTCGCCCAGTTAGCAGTTTCATTCAATACGCAGATACCCATTTCATCAGCTACATCCATATAGAAACGAGGATAAATCTGTGCATGAGGACGGACTGCATTGGCATTCATTCCCTTAATAGCTGTGAACCATGCCCATGCATATCTACGCGTCATTTGCGGAATACCCATAAAGTGCCAGGAATCACCTCTTAACTGATAAGGCTTACCGTTCAAATATTGTGTAGTACCTTGCAATGTCCATTCACGCCATCCGAAACGCTCATATTTCATATCAAGGGTTTCTTTCTTAGCCTGCAATGAAAGCAATACGGCATAAAGACTCGGCTGTTCAGGAGTCCAGTAATTCAACTCACCGGATACCGGAACCTGCAATACAACTTTGCTCGAAGCATTAGCGGGAATAGCCACCTTTACAGGAGCTACTTTCAAAGCTTCCTGACCAAGTTCCCATGCTGGTACAGGAGCCGAGTTTATATCTGTTCCTGCCAGATTCACCCACTCATTGATTTTACCTTGAATCTGTAAGTCAACTTTCTTTTCCGTATTATTCTGCACAGTCACTTCCAGTTCAAGCATATTCTTTGAAACCAACGGTTTCACATATACATCTTCCACATGCACTTTGGGCAATGCCAGCAAATATACATCCTGCCAGATACCGGCAATATGATATCCCCACATAGAACCTGCAGGAACAATGCGGCGACCAATCGTAGAATTGTTTTCAAACAAAGACTGGCTGCGAACTCCCACCCATACTTCAGCTGTCTCACCTGCATTCACTTTATCCGTAATATCTACACTGAACGGAAGGAAAATATCAAAATTCTCTCCCACCTTCTCCTTATTAATATAGATTTCAGTATATCCGGATACAGCCTCAAAATAAAGTTTTATCTGTTGACCATCCCAGTCAGCAGGAATCGTTATCATTTTCTTCATCCATGCCATTTTCACTTGCTCCCATTCTTTCGGATAAGACGGGTAATTGCGATGATCGGGACCTTCCACATCTCGGTTGGCAAAAGAATTAATATTCCAGGGAGAAGGTATTTTTATGCGGGTTTTGCTCCAAGCCCCTTCTTTAGGTAACGGCAGTTCCGGTGCTATCCCCTTACCTTGTACGTAACTACCCGGCAAAGCCACAGGTTGGAAGTCCCAGTAACCATTCAGGCAAACTTCTTTCCTATACTCCTTTTCTGTCCTATTTACAAGACCCTCACTTGGTGCAAACGGGAAATTATACACCAATTTACCATCGCTCGATGTGGTCTGCCCCACTGCCTTTCCCGGTAGCAAGAACAAAGCCGTCAACAAGCTTAATAAAATTGCATTTCGTTTCATTTAAGAATACTATTAATTAGGTATTAGACATATTTGTTTTCCTGTTTGCAAAGTAAACGGGGCAGCATTAAAAAGTAAGCCGAAACAGAATTAATATTGAATTAAAAACATATTAATCCTCCATATTTCAGCACTTTTCGATTAATAGATGATTTTTTCTGCAATCTTTGTACCTTTGTCATATGTACTAATACAATAGCTATGGACAAATTTAATATAAAAGACAGTCACCCCAATATTTCCAGGCTCGAAAAATTATTTCTGGAAGAAGGGGTACTTACTAAATTCAAGAAGAATGAATATCTGGTACAGCAAAATGAAAAAACAAATCAGATAGGTTTCATCATGTCCGGCATGTTCCGCTTATCACATATAGATGCAGACGCCAATGAATGGATTGTTGGTTATAGCTTCGTCAACGATTTCGTCTGTGACTATCCTTCTTTTATAAAACAGGCAACTTCTACGGTCAATATACAGGCTACTACCGAATGTGAAGTTTATCTTCTTAGCTTAAACCATGTTTGCCGAGATATACCAACGCTTATTAGGTTTCTATTGCGATAGTCCCGAACAACGTTACCAGTCATTAATGAAACGATGTCCCGATTTGCAAGAAAAACTTTCTTTAAAAGAAATAGCCCAGTTTCATAAAGTGCTTGTTATGGTATGGTTTTATGACTGAAGATGACAAAATGCACATCAACCAATATATCATAAACAGACTCAAAGAAGAAGATATTAAAGAATATACTTGCGTTGAGCTAATAATGAATTCAATAAGGAAAGATACGATTATCTGTAATCCGGGAATACTAGGTAGTGGCATCTTAGCTACAAATTTATCTCAAGAATCCAATACCACGATTTTGGAATATAGCAATATGTTGGTCTGCATCTACAGCAACATTAAATATAAGGATTACGATGGAAAATTGTATAGAGACAGGATAAAGTAAACATATCAACATAAAAAAAGGCTATCTATCCCAGACAGCC
>ERZ779902.1216-NODE-1216-length-9840-cov-3.270005_pt1 | contig 9840 bp, 7 predicted proteins | sample MGYA00511350_ERZ779902 | MGnify/ENA primary metagenome ERZ779902 (study PRJEB29588, sample SAMEA2146908) | human gut metagenome | biome: human gut; feature: human-associated habitat; material: faeces | place: Denmark | collected 2008/2010 ...
CCTACAGCTGACGATGGGATAGGTCGGTTTAGTTTTGATACACTCCCGACTTTTAGTTTATGAGAGTTTCGACACACCCTCCTCATCAAATAATTGCCCCCCAAAAACTGATAAACATGAAAAACTCAAATATAATGAAACGACTATTCATGATGAGCTTACTCGCAATATCCACCGCTCTGTCGGCACAACAACCAATAGTATTGAAACTGTGGCCCAATGGCGCTCCCAATACAAACGGCATCACCACCGAAGAGCAGGAATTGGAAAAGAACCGCATCTCAAATGTCACAGTCCCTACCCTCACCATCTACCCGGCTGCCCGGCCAAACGGCCTTGCAATCATCATGTGTCCCGGTGGCGGATATGCTCGTCTGGCAATGGATCATGAAGGGCATGACATGGCACAATGGTTCAACACACAAGGCATTACCTATGCAGTATTAAAATATCGCATGCCCAATGGACATAGTGACATCCCTTTAAGTGATGCCCACCAAGCAATCCGTCTGATGCGCGAACATGCCAAGGTATGGAACTTCACCAAACTGGGAATCATGGGAGCATCTGCCGGCGGGCATTTGGGAAGCACCGCCGCCACACACTATACCCCCGATACACGCCCTGATTTTCAGATTCTTCTCTACCCTGTGGTCAGTATGAATCCCGTCCTTACTCATAAAGGCTCACATGACAATCTATTAGGTAAAAATCCGTCTAAAGAATCGGAAACACTCTACTCCAACGAACTGCAAGTAAAGTCGGACACTCCCCCTGCTTTCATCTTACACAGCAGCAATGATGGAGCCGTAGCGGTGGCCAACAGTATAAACTATTATATGGAACTAGTCAAGAATAAGGTTCCCGCCTCACTTCACACCTATCCCATCGGCGGACATGGTTGGGGATTCCGTGACAGTTTCCCATACAAACGCCAATGGACTGAGGAATTGGAACAGTGGCTAAGAAAAGAAATTCAATAAAAACGAAGGTGTGTCTAAACGCTCATACACTAAAAATCACGGAGATGTGTCAAAACTCCCTTTTTATCGAAATCACCCTCGCTACAACTACCTGTGGCGAGGGTGACTTTTAGTTTACGAGAGTTTGACACATTTACATTTGCACTCCTTCAAACATAAATATCATATTTCTTATTTTCTTGCTCCCAACTGTGCATCCAAATAGAACAAACCGGCTTCACCACCCAATTTGATTTTATCAACAATACCTTGCGCTGTAGCTTCTTCTTCCACTTGTTCGCGAACAAATCCCCACAAGAAGTCCTGAGAAGCCTTGTCTTTTTCACCGGCGGCAACATCCACCAACTTGTCAATCAGTTCAGAAACATGACACTCATGCTTGTAAACATGTTCAAATACAGCCAATGGTGACTCCCATTCTTGCGGAACGGAATCAATAGCACCCACTTTTGCCACACCGCCACGTTTCAAGACATACTGAGCCAACATATCAGCATGTTCATTTTCTTCACGAGATTGAGCTTTCATCCATGCAGCAAAGCCCTCATATCCTTTGGCCGCAAAGAAATAAGACATAGAAAGATAAAGGTTGGCTGACCACATCTCAGCCACAATCTGCGCATTAATAGCGTCTTGTAATTTCTGCGAAATCATAATTTTAGCTTTTTTAGTTAGTCACTTATCATAAATTATAATGGCAAATATAAAATTAAATTCAATACTTTACATCACTACAAGAGCTTTTTTTCTTGTTTTTTTTGAATAACACCACTTAAAGCTTTGTCATTCAAAAGAAAAGGTTTATCTTTGCACCCGCTAATACGAGATATTAGCATAAATTCAAATCATTAATTATAAAAACGTTATTTAGAAAATGGCAACTAAAATCAGATTGCAAAGAAACGGACGCAAAAGTTATGCGTTTTACTCAATCGTTATCGCTGACGTAAGAGCTCCACGTGATGGTAAATTTACTGAAAAAATCGGTACTTACAACCCTAATACCGACCCTGCCACAGTAGATTTGAATTTCGAGCGCGCCCTTCATTGGGTAATGTGCGGTGCACAGCCTACTGATACTGTACGCAACATCCTTTCTAAAGAAGGTGTTTACATGAAGAAACACTTGCTGGGCGGTGTTGCCAAAGGCGCATTCAATGAAGCAGAAGCAGAAGCTAAATTCGAAGCTTGGAAAAACAACAAACAGTCAGGTCTGGCTGCCTTGAAAGCTAAGCAAGAAGAAGCCAAGAAGGCTGAAGCTAAAGCTCGTCTGGAAGCTGAAAAGAAAGTAAATGAAGAAATTGCAAAGAAAGTAGCTGAAAAGAAAGCTGCTGAAGCTGCTGCCAAGGCTGAAGCTGAAGCTGCTGCTACTGAAGAAGCTCCCGCTGCTGAAGCAACTGAAGCTCCTGCTGAAGCATAATCCGCTCCTTTACTTCAAAAGAGTTAACTCCTCCGATTTATTCGGGGGAGTTTTTTTGTATGTATAAGTCCCATCTTATGGCTCAGTGCTAATTACAAGAGAGATAGCTTTCACACAGAATCTCCATGAACAGGAGGTTTCAACACTCATTATGTGTGAAAGAGGATTATATCAATTTTCCTGACGGACGGGATTCCCCTCACCAGCATCATTTCATCTTCCCTTCAAAAACTCTTGCTCGCTTCGGAAAACTCCAAGGTCTTTTTTGAAAAGTACATTTTATATCAGACGATTGCTTGATTTGATACCGGCATTGTAACTCATAGTTCACACTTATCACCCACAGAATTTCCGGATTAATCCGATGTTGTCTCCTCCGGTTTTCAAACACTGCACACATCATGAACTCCCTAAGTCATTTCATTAGTCGGCCTAAGCGTTTTCGTCCTTTCGATTATGCCTGTCTATTAGTCAGATTACTACAGACTCCGTCAGTGGACTGTATAGTCCACTACGGCAGACCGTACAGTCCATTACAGTGGACTGTACAGTCCGCTGCCGGAGACTGTAATAATCTTCCGTTTAAAAGGCCTTGGCTGACAGCAAGAAACGGCTTACTCTTCCCTTTGTGGGGGATACGTTATAAGGAGATAAAACAATGATTTAAATCCCCAAGAAAACAATGTGACCCATTACAAGGAAGAGATAGCTTTCACGCAGACCCCCCATGAACTGGAGGTTTCAACACTCATTATGTGTGAAAGAAGATTATATCAACTTTCCTGACGGACGGGATTCCTTTCACCGGCATCATTCCATCTTCTCATCAAAAGCCCTTGTCCGTTTCGAACAACTTCAAGGTCTTTCTTGAAACTTCAAAGCCTTTCTTGAAAACCTCCGGTTCTTTTTGAAAAGCACATTTTATTCAGTCAGTTTTAGACCTGTGATAATAGGATTATGGTCTGAATAACGATAAGGATTGGATTGATAAAAGGACGTATATTGATATTCAAAATAGACCGGTTCACTCGCATTAATATCCCAAGGTGCAGCACCGGTCACCTGCCCGGTCAATGTGGAGGAACTAAGAGAATAATCCAAGTAACCCACCTCACCCTGATAAACATAACTCCATCTGTCAGGAGCATACTTTTGCAATTCGTTAGTATAACCGGCCTCCGTAAATATGCGTACCGGATCTTCATTGGAATAACTGTTCAAATCTCCTACCACCAACACATCAGTGTCGCCGTAATAATTCTTCAGATTTTCATACGTAGCCAAGCAATCCTTAGCCTCTTGCACCCGTCGAAAATTGAACTGAGACTGACCATCCTGCTGATCTTTATCACCTCCGGTAGCATTATTGCCTGACTTGGATTTAAAATGGTTCATGGCCAGAATCACTCTGCTGCCATTCTCTTTCAACTCGAAGCATTGAGCCACATGACGAAGGGGCAGATATGTGCCTTCATAGGTTTTAAACTCCATGTAAGGAGATACCTTTTCTGTATTGTAAATAAAAGCATTCTTTGTATAACTCGTTATTTTCTTGTCGCCGCTGTCAATACCTCTGTATTTACCGGTTACGCCACACTCCTCATTCAATGCCTGTACTAATTCATTGACCGAATAATCTCCCTCTTCTATTTCACAAACAGCATACACATCAGCATCCATTTCTTTCATCGCCGCCAATATTTTCTTCCGTTGCCTCTGAAAAGCGGCTTCATTTTTGGCCCCATTGCTATGTCCCCACATGGAAGGACTCGCCATATAATATTCAAGATTCATGCTGGCTACTTTCATATTATATTTTCCCACCTCAGGCATTTGCGGGCGGTCGTTCTTTTTTATAACCGGGCGGTCAGTAATAGTCAAAGCATAGTGATTCCCCGAAACAGACACCTTTCCTTTCAGATTCTCCAGCCTGGTTCCCACACGCAATGTATGGTTCTCGTCTGTCAATACAATGTCACCCGGAATTAGCAACAACTTATTTCTCATATTCTCTTCCAAAGCTTTTTTATAGTCTGAGCTACCCGGTGTCACTTTATCAGTAGGAGTCCGTAAAACTTGAGAAGAAAGAGTTATATTGCCTGTTGCCGACACTTTATAGGTAGCAGTAACAAACATTGCATTTTTTAGCGTCACTTCCTTCCCGAGCAATTCATCTGTAAAATCTTCGGGAAATATATAAGCCTTTGTGACGGGTGCAGGTTCTGGTTCTAAAGCATCCTTTCCCTTACTACAAGATACCGCCAACAGGATTCCTGCTGTCCATATTATATTCTTAACGTTTAAAATCTTCATATACATCTCCTTTCAATAAAAAAAGGGATGTGTCAAAACTTCCCTTTTATCGAAATCACCCTCGCTACAACAGCCTGTGGCGAGGGTGATTTTTAGTTTATGAGAGTTTCGACGCACCCTCTACTTTTTCATTTCAACTCTTTATTATTCAACCTTTTTCATTGAATCTTCCACATACTCAAACTTACCATTACCAATCACTTTATAAACGGCTGTCCAATTAATGTTGGAACTACCGTCATAAATTACAAAGTTTACAGTATAGGTAACATCAATACCGTCTACAGGAACAGCATCTGCATGCATTTTCTCCAAAGCGGGGATAAATGCTTTCGGCAAACGAGCCATCACAGTTTCCGTAATCTTGGCGTCATCCATTCCTTCATAACCTTTGGCATACTGTTCGCGGAATTTGGCAGGACGCAAATCTATATTGTTCTGATATGCAGTAGCTCCGAAATAATATTCACTTCCGGTCGGAGAAGCATAGGTAGTGGTATATCCATCACCTTTCTTGGAAATGCCAAGTTCTTTTTGGTCGACATTTTCCCACACCCAATCTACTATAGCCTGATAATATGCAGATATATCAGCTTGGTCTCTACCATTCGGCAGGTTTACCACAACACTAGGATCGTAGTTCCATTTACCATTACTTTTTACATATTGTTCTGTTTTGGTTGTCATATAAGTATTCTTTCCCCAACGGGCATCGGCAGCAGAATAAATATATGAATCACTATAAGCCTTAACAGAACCGCTATAGTACTTATACACGATAATCTTTTCATCATCATTCAAAGGATAAGCCACCTTCTTCGCCAGATAAGCAGGTAAATAGTCCTCAGCCAAAACACTAGAGCTGAAGTTAAAGTTCTTGCCCGGTTCGCCCATTGCTGTATAATCATCCGGTGTCAGTACAAATACATCCTCATCACTTACCACATCCCAACCTTTTGCCGATTTTTCATAGAAAGCATATTGAGGTTCAGACTTAACCAGAACCGGAATGTCATTTCCTACGATAATATTATCGAGCTGGTAAGTAGTTGATTTCTTATCCTCCCCATTACCTACATACTTAAATGCTACACAAACACTTTTGCCTTCATAGTCCTTCAGTTCAACAGTTCCTGCCGGAGCCATCGTACCATATCCTTTTACCGGTTCTTGAGGAAGAGTAAACTCTGCTGTAATATCAGTCCATGTAGCCTTTGATACATCTTTTCCATCAAAATCTGTCGAAATAAGAACTGACAAACAGTCCGCATTCCAATAGCCGACACAAACATCGAAAGCCAGTTTCTTCTTTGCATCGTCAATTTTAATAGACGGAGTCACCAGCCATGCTTCACAGGCTCCCTTTCCGTTAGCCGAATAACTGATATACTGATTATCACTATAATTTTTCACAGACCATTTAGCCCCTCCTGTCGCATTGACATACCACTTACTGATAGAAGTCACATCACCACCTTTCAATGATTCAAAATCATACGAAAAGACAGGGTCATCCATTTTCTGCGGCACAGCATTCGCATTATAATTATATTCTGCAAACACATGGCTTCCTTCTTTTGCATCAGGAAAAGCGTTATTCAAAACCTTATATAATTTTGAAGTCGTCGACTTATTAAGATATGCTCCATAATATCCGGCCCCATGAACAATCTTATAATCATCATTCTTCAACTTATAATAATCAATCTTATAAAACTTATCATGTTTCACCGACTTGTCTTCTTTATAATCGAATGTGATTTTAAAGCTGGAACCATCATCGGCTGAAGGATATTGCTTGGACAACCAATCAGGCAAATAATTCTGAGCTTCATCTGCAGCAGAAAAATACTGATTAGTCTTCGGGTTACCTTTCAAAGAAGCCCAATCTGTAAATGTAATAGCTCCCTTCTTTACATCAGTTGGCTTGCCAAAATCATCGAAGCCATCAAAGTTATCTTCATTATAGTCACAACCCACTAGAGCCAAGGCTATAAATGCACTATATAATAATGTATACTTTTTCATTATTTATCGCTTTTAGAATTTAGAAATTAATCTTCAATCGCAATGAGTATGTACGTCCAAAAGCATAGAATACACCATAAGCATTCTGCCATGTACCGTCTGCATCTGTTGCATTTACAATATATTCCTGATTGAACAAGTTATTAATGTTGCCATACAGTGTAGCCTTACAACTACCGATATTAAAACGATAGCTTGCATTAAAGTCAAACTGGCCTCCTGAAGGTATCTTCCAAGGATCTTTAAACGTCTTTACTCCACCTACAACCAAACTACTTCCACTCAATGCAAAGTCTGCATAGTTGTTTGCATAGAAGTTATAATCCAAGCCTGCCCGGAAACCATCAAGGAACTTCACTGTAGCCCCCAATGCACCAGTCAATTGCGCAGAGTCGCCTACCTTCACTCCCTTCAACTGAACTTCAGACTTAGCATGATCAGGCGCATATATATCAGAAGCAATCGTACCCTTCAAATCAGCCAAAGGCTGTCCTTGTCCATTATAATAATATCCGGTAGCATTACTATCCCACTGCCAATCACCTACAGAAAGCATACCATTAATAGTCAACCAACGAGTCGGCTCTGCAACGAAATCAAGTTCTACACCCATGTGGCGTGCATCAACACCTTGCATATTAATGCTATAACGATCTACCGGGTTACTATTTTCATCCAAAATATCGCCACCCTTTGTCATCGTCTTATCCATCCAACGGGTATAATATGCATTCAAATTGACATTCAACCAAGAAGAACGATATCCATAACCTAATTCTGCAGAGAATACTTTCTCATTCACGGCATTGGGATTGGTGGCATTACTTACTGCTGCCGACAAGAAAGCGCCATACGAGAAGAATGGAGCACGGCTGATATAACCGACATTAGCAAACACATTATGGTGATCAGTAATATTAAAGTTTGCACCACCCTTGGCCGTCCAACCAATGAAGTTTACAGTTTCCGTTTCAGCATGCTGCTTGTAATAAAAAAGACGGTCATAACGCCAATAACCGGTATTGGAAATAGAACCTGCCAAGAAAGCACTTAATTTATCTTTATTGTATTCTGCTTGTGCAAATACTCCTTCCTGCATAACATATCCATCATAGTCACGGTAAACCACATCACCTACGGTCAATTTCTCATACTTCCAGTTAGGATCTGCAGCCGCTGCATTATTGACAGCTTTTACATTTTTACGTGAATCATAATCTACATAATATTCACCACCATAAAGATCATTCAACTCATTGGTATGAGTACCTTTATAATAACGGAAGTCTACTCCGCCATAAAAATCAATATTCTCGTTTAACTTCGTAGTGAAAGTCGACAATAAACCGTACCAGTTATGGTAGTTTTTAGACTTCGACATAGCCAACATAGAACCGTTTTCACTCTGCTCATTGAGTTCCTGAATCTTATCATACGCAAATGTACCATCTGCATTGCGGAATTTTGTAGTCAGCTTACCATAAGAAGCGCCACGCCAATCTGTATAAGAATAACCAAACTCAGAGTTTCCTTGTCCGTTATAACCATTACCGCGGCCAATAGAAACATAAGCGACAGTACTCAAAGTAGATTTGTCATTTATCTGCCATTGATGGTTTAATGAAATCTGGGGCTTGTGGTATTCATTATAATTGGAAGATTTGCGTTCGCCGTTCTTTCCGAAACCATAAGATGGATTATAACGATATTCACTTTTGCCTTTCATATATTTCTTCACTTCCTGCCAACCCTGAATAGTCAAGCCGTCATAACTGCTACTACGCTGATAGTGGCTTTGAGGTGCACCAAAGGCAGTAAATGACAATTGATGAGCATCATTTAATTTCTTAGAGATATTAAGAAAATAGTTATAACCTTCAAAGTCTGTACCTTGGATATAACCATCGCCCCATTTCTTTCCTCCTAGTAAACTGATGGCCCATCCTCCTTTCATCATACCTGTAGAAACAGAGAACAAAATGCTGTTCATGCCATCGTTACCCATACCATAAGAAATAGAACCGCCTTTTTTAGCGTCTGTAGAGCGAGTTACAATATTTAAAGAACCACCGACAGAAGGAACTGATACCTTAGAAGCTCCCAATCCACGCTGCACCTGTGTGCTACGAGTGACATCACTCAAACCAGCCCAATTACTAAAGTAAACGCCACCCCATTCCATATCGTTTACAGGAACACCGTTTACCATAACTGCAATATTTTCTGTTTTGAAACCACGCAAGTTAATATCCGAATCACCGTAACCACCACCTTGTTTTGTGGCATATACTCCTGGAGTTGATTTTAATATCTCAGGAAATTCCATAGTACCGAGCTTCTCTTCGATGAATTCCGGTGCTACGGTAGATACAGCCACCGGAGTTTTACGAGCTACGGCAATGGATGAAGTCACCACAACATCCCCCAAAGTATGAGTATCCAAATCCATTTTGACTACTCCCAAATTTACTTCACCCCGCTGAGTTAGTTTAACAGACTTATCCAAGTAACCTAAATACTTAAATTCAATTGTTGCTTTAGCTGAAGTCACTTTCAATGTGAAGTTACCTTCATAGTCTGTAACAGTACCCAAGCCAGTACCGCCTACCGTAACAGTTGCACCAATCAATGGCTCATTGTTTTCGGCATCTACCACTGTTCCTTTTACCGTTGCCTGCGCACCAGCAGTAGCAGCAAAACACAATGTTAAGACTGCTAACATGAGGAAATGCTTTAGATGATTTCTCATAATTTTGTTTTTGATTAATAGTTAATAGTTAGTTAGAAACACTAAATAGATAACAAAGGTAGAAATTATATTCATATTAATTGCATTAATATTGCAATAATTAAAGGAGGTATGCGGATTTTCCCAAGGAGTATTAAGATTGTATTACATTTGCTAATGACCACAACTAATACTTCTTTTACTGTATAGTGACCCACACACTTGAAAAAGCACTTCCGTTTATGCGGTTGAATGTCTTCTATCCGCTCTTCCGACATGGTTATCCCACAAAAAAAGGGAGGTGTGTCAAAACTAAAATGCCTATCCAATCGTCAGCTGTAGGGGCAGGGTTTGCCTGCCCGAAGACA
>ERZ779902.1239-NODE-1239-length-9735-cov-3.486260_pt1 | contig 9735 bp, 12 predicted proteins | sample MGYA00511350_ERZ779902 | MGnify/ENA primary metagenome ERZ779902 (study PRJEB29588, sample SAMEA2146908) | human gut metagenome | biome: human gut; feature: human-associated habitat; material: faeces | place: Denmark | collected 2008/2010 ...
CACTGCCTTTTCCGATATTTGTATTTTAGTCACACTGTTTGTGAGTCATAATCTCCAATACCAATTTATCTGTTTCATTCATGCCTTGTGAGCCAATTTTGGTCAGATTGCGGATGCTGCGGTCTACATTATCATCAATAATGCCTTCTACGGAGCTGACACATTTATGCTCCATTGCTAAAATAGCGGAAAATACAGCTGTAGATACCCCACTTGTCAGTTTGAGGGCACAACTGGGTTTCGCTCCATCACAAATCATTCCCGTAATATTGGCTATCATATTTTGTACGGCAAAAGTAATCTGTTCGTAATTTCCTCCCATTAAGTAGGTTATCCCGCAACTGGAACCTGTTGCTGCAACTACACAGCCGCACAAAGCTGATAAACGTCCTAAACTTTGTTTGATATAAATTACGGTCAAATGACTGAGGACGAGTGCGCGAATCAATTCTTCCTCAGACTTATGGTTGTCTTCCGCATAAACCACCACCGGCAGGGTAGCGGTAATTCCTTGATTCCCACTGCCCGAGTTACTCATTACTGGTATCATAGCTCCGGCCATACGTGCATCGCACGCTGCAGAAGTGTAAGATAGAATATGAGTGAAAGTATTGCTGCCCAATAACTGTTCTTCGCTTTTGCTATCCTTTAAGATTTTGCCTAATTGGTGTCCGTAATTACCTTGAAAAGAGCGTTCGGCTGCATTTTTGTTTAAACGTTTGGTCTCAAGTATAAAGCGGATTTCTTCGAGAGGGGTAGTCATGGCGAAATCATACACTTTTCGCAAGTCTAATTCCGGCTCATGCTGTTCTTCTTCAGAGGAGCTTGTAGTCTGTTTGTTCAGTATAATGTCATTGTTGCGAGACACATATATAAAATTAGTATGTCCTCCTGATATAATGGCTGTTGCTCTGTCATTACCTGCCTCACAAATGATTTCGATATATAGCTTCTCGTCTATATTCTCTTTTAGCCCGATGCAAATGGCTTGTGAGTCTATCAGCTTTTTTCCTTCTTCTACAGCTTCGGGAGTACTGTCTTTCAATACTTCAAGCTGGTATTCGGACTTTCCAATTAAAGCTCCCAAAGCGATGGCAATAGGAAGGCCAATCATGCCAGTTCCCGGAATACCTACTCCCATTGCATTTTTTAATATATTGGCACTTAGCAGTGCTTTTATTTTTTCAGGTCTTCTTCCCAATGCTTCGGTTGCTTTGGCTACACAAAGTGCGACGGCTATGGGCTCGGTACATCCAATGGCGGGGAACACTTCACGGGTTATCAGGGCAATGATTTGCTCTCTTTCTGACTTGACAATCATAGTTTTAGAGTTTTTCTGAGTAAGAGGTTGTACCGTTTTTCTTGGTACAACCTCTTATCTGGAGTTCTTATTTTGCTTTTTTGTAATTGTCTAATCCGGTTTGAAGGAAATCAACATATTTATCTATATCCTCATCGTAAGAATAAGATTTATTCAGCGGTTTTCCTTCGTTGTCTATCAATACATAGAACGGCTGTGCATTAGCACCAAATTTGGAGCGTTGCAGGTAACTCCATTTGTCGCCCACTGTACGCAGAGTGCGCTCCTTGCCGTTTTCCATTACTTTAATGTGTTCCGGCAACGGCTCCTTGTTGTCTACATATAATGTAATCAATACATAATCATCTGTCATCAGTTTGCTCACTTTCGGATCAGTCCAGACAGCTGCTTCCATCTTACGGCAGTTTACGCATCCGTAACCTGTAAAGTCGAGCATAACCGGTTTGCCATTGCGTTTGGCATATTCCATGCCGGCGTCGTAATCATCAAATTTTGCATGGACTTCATTGTTATACAAATTGAAATCCTGAGTCGTCATAGGAGGTGCGAAAGCACTGACAGCTTTTAACGGTGCTCCCCACAGACCGGGAACCATATATACGGCAAATGCCAAAGAAATCAGTGCCATAAAGAAACGGGGAACACTTGTGGTATTGTCGTCGTCGTCATGCGGGAATTTAATTTTGCCCAACAAGTAGAATCCCAGCAAGCCAAAGATTACAATCCACAAGGCGAGGAATGTTTCGCGGTCTAAAATTCTCCATCCGTAAGCTAAGTCGGCTACAGACAAGAACTTCAAGGCGAATGCCAATTCAAGGAAGCCCAATGTTACCTTAATGACATTCATCCAGCCTCCGGATTTCGGCATTGATTTTAACCAAGACGGGAACATGGCGAACAGGGTGAACGGTAAAGCTAAAGCAATGGCAAAACCCAGCATACCGATAGCAGGTGCAACGACACTGCCGGTAGTGGAAACTTCTACTAGTAAGAAACCGATAATAGGGCCTGTGCAAGAGAAAGAAACCAATGACAGGGTAAATGCCATCAGGAAGATACTCAATAAACCGCTTGTTTGCTCTGCTTTACTATCCACCGCATTACTCCATTTAGAAGGTAATGTCAACTCAAATGCTCCGAAGAATGACGCAGCAAAAACAATCAGCATTAAACAGAACAGGATGTTGAATACAGCATTGGTAGATAGCGCATTTAATGCACTTGCACCGAAAATTAAAGTAATGGCTAAGCCTAATGCTACATAAATGACTACGATAGATGCACCGTAAGTCCAAGCATCACGGATACCTTTCTTTTTATCTTTGCTGCGTTTCAGGAAAAAACTTACAGTCATTGGAATAATAGGCCATACACACGGGGTGAACAAGGCAAGTAATCCGCCGATGAACCCGGCAAAGAAAATATATATCCATGAACGATTCTGCTGTGAAGTTGTCTCACCATAACTGTTCAGTTCTTTTATGACCGGTGTCCAATAGTCCTGAACGGAAGTTTCGTTGCCGGCTAAGGCAACAGTAGCGGCACTGTCAATGGCAGTTGCTTCTGCAACAGAGGTCTCGGCGGCCGGCTGGTTTACAGTTTCGTTTTTGGTCTCCGGAGTTGCAACTGCAGTAGTGGCAGCATTTCCTTTTCCTGAGAAAGAGAACGGCACTTCTGTCGGTGGTAAGCAATTCTCGTCATTACATGCACCGTATTCCAAATAACCTTCAATTTGATAAGAAGTATCTGTGATTTTAAACTTTTGAACAAATGTTGCTGTGCTCTCAAAGTAACGTAATTTCATCTCGAACACTTTGTCGAAATTTTCAATTTCTTTTCCCTGTGGAGTGAGCTTTCCTACCAGTTCTGCACCCTGTATCTTTTCCACATTGAAGGTAGCGGAAATAGGGCCGCCCGAAGGAAGATCGGTGGAATAAACATGCCATCCGGCATCAATTTTACCGGTAAACACAATCTGTGCTTCTGTGTCGGAAATTGTTTTCAACTCAGTTTTAAACTTGACCGGATCTTGAATTTGGGCAAATGACGGAAGCCATGCCATGACCATCAAGAGGCAGCTTAATAAAAACTTCTTTTTCATTGTCTGTATTTTACATTATTAATATTCTGATGATGCAAAGAAAAGGATAAAATCTAAGAAATGAGCCTTTATACCTATATAAATATCGGCAATTGTCGTTTTTAATAGAAAAATTGGGATTAGGCGCAAAGAAAAGCAAAGTTTAGCTTAGAAATAAGCAGGTCAGTATCTTAGTAGTAAAGCGGTAAGAAACAGAATTTTCTCACTATAGAATTTTAACAGGTAAAACAACAGATTGTCCTTTCTCTTTTCCCACCATATAAATTCTCCAAAAGTCAAATTCAATACTATCTCCTTTTAAGAAATCATCAATTATTCGAGGGGATGCCATTTTTATTTCTTCCAAAGTCCCGATGTGTAAGGTATCTTTCTGTTTTTCTTTCATTTTCTCCAAATAATGTGAAAACACGTCTTGATAATTCCCTTGCTCTCCGATAAGATGATAGGTATATGCTATGTATTCACTGCATTCTTTGGGATTAGTAACGATTCTGCCTGCTTGATATGGACTTTGTAGTTTTCCATCCACATCCTTGAAAATTAACATACCTTGTCCCATCCAACCTATTCTTCCAATACGGGATTTATCGGTATGATTGATGTAATAGCTATGGTAATATAGACACACTTTTTCTGATGACAAGTTGCATACTTTAAAAGCTAATGGGAATTGTATTGTAAGGATTTTGGATTTTGAACGATTTGCCTTTAAAATAACGGAGGCATTACTCTTAACTGGTCGGACATCCACCCAATTAATATCTGATTGTTGCATACTTAATAGTATCATTGCAGACATTATATATAGAATCATCTTTTTCATGTTTACCTTTTATTCATTCTCCATACTATTATTTTGTGACCCTCGCTGTTAAAAGGAATGCAATACTCATAAATGCCCATCCTTGCCACTACTGATGAATTTTATTTCACCCTTATTCCTCTCCAGTTTATAAACCTCAATCTCTCCACTGACATATTCGGTATCGTCCTTATCTCTCACGACAACAGGCTTTAATATTTCCTCTTGTGTTCCGATATACACGATACGGGGAAACGACAAATTACTGTCAATGAATAACCGTGCGTCTATATCATCCGGTACAGAACGGTAAGAGATAGACAAACAATCCGTTTGAATATCATCGGAAACGAATATGGCTTCTTTTTCCAACTTCCCGTTTTTACAACTGATAGCCCGCATGACCGCTAACGGATAGGCAGCGGCTATCCGGCTTGTTCCTGCAAGCAGGTAGTATCGTTTATCGGATGCTTGAACCGAATAAATGGTGTCATAGCACATTCCCATATCATCCTCCCCGTTCAGTTCGAAGAAGTAGGATTGTTCTTTATTCCTGTATTGAATATAACAAGCGAACAAAGGCATAGAACCGCCCCAATAGGTGTTTCGGGAAAACACCCTCATATTTCCGTCTGCTGATACTCCGGCAGTAAATTGCCGTTCCTTTTTCTTCAAATCCTTGAAGTCGTATTCCATTCCTTTATCGGTTGCGCAGAGTTCTTCCAATAGGACAGAGAATCTGTTTTGCAAAGAATCGCAATAAGCATCATTCGTGCAGGAATAATTTTGCCGCAGCGTATATAGTGTGTCTTGGATAAAACAAAGCTGTTTTTCCAAAGCAGACAAAACAGTGCTGTTTTGTGCCATTACGCCATTCATCATTCCCAAACAAAAGACGATACAGAATATGTATTTTACATTCTTCATTCTTATATGTTGTTATCAGTCTGGTTAAGCAGAAAACGGTATATCGCTGTTTTCATGCTTCGTTAGTAACTTCTTTCTTCTTATTAGATGTGAAACCCCGGTTGCCAAGAGCAGATAGCCTGCCAGCAGACCATGACAAAACCAATATTGATAAAAGTCGGCTACACTTGCTAAAATAATCTTTTCATTTGAATTTATATGAATGATTAATCTATATTCGTCGCAAAAACAATAATATTCAAAACTCATTAAGTAGGCGAGTGGCATTAAGGTTAAAGCTATCCAGCGTGATATTTTATGATGTAACCATAAATCACTCCCGACAAACAACGTGGAAAAGACAGCCCAATAGATAGATGCAATAGAAAAATGCCATCCTGTTCCATAAGAAGGACTTATGAACCCTGTACCTACATAAAGAGTACTTCCCAATAGTAAGTAGAACAATATCATTTTTATAATTTTCATACTTCGCACGATACTATTAATGATAGATTCAGAAGGAACCGGTATAAGTCGTTACTCTGTGTTGTTCTGAATTTAACTTGTTTTCCAATTATTACCAAGAACATAATCTTGTAACTCTTTACTATCTTTCGGCTCATTAGGAAATCTGTATATACATTCGGCTGCACAATAACCGGACAACGAAGTTTCAAGTTCATATAATATCTCAATCGTTTCTTGTGATACAGAAGTATGATGATTATTCTGAATATCCAAAACCAATTCATATATCTTCCCGTTCCCAACCTTGTTTTATCAACTCTTCAATAAAAGAATAAATAAAATCAGTTGTTACGCTCTTATTCCTTTGAGTATTTTGTAAAGCAAATAGTATTTTGTCTTTTACTAGATAATAATCTGTTCTCATGGCTTTATTGTTTTCTTCATAAATCTTACCCCGATGAGCCCGCACCCCATCCCAATCAGTGGATAAACTATACCACATAAGACCGCAAGCATATTCAATCCCCGTTCATCCCCTACAAATCCGTCCAAATCGACAGCTTTCAGTAAGTGGTTTGTAATTTGCCAATCCAATAGATATTGGTCTAAACAAATAAAAGTAACCCACAAAAGTATAGAGCCACATTCCAGACCGAACAATAACATGATAGCTCCGGGCAGAGTGAAATATAACTTATAGACCTTGTAAATGACAAACATATCCATAATCGCCAGCATCCCTAAAAAGCAATATTCCATAACACCATATACTCTGAACAACCGCCCGAAGCCCAAGCCGCCATAAAATAACGTTATAGCTATCAGCAAAAGGCTGAAAGCCGTCAATGATAGTATAAATCGGACTGTTTTATTCATCGTACTATTATTTTAATGTTCGGTGGCTAACCGACCTTTGGGGAGGTTAAGCCGCTTGTTACCCACATAATTCATTTTTCTTTTGAGAGAATGGAAACATAGTTATTTATGTCCTGCTGTAATTCTTCCCAATGTGCTGATAGATTTGGATAAAGCCCAGTTGCGCCATATCCTATCATATCGAAGAGTGCGATAAATCTATAATTATTCGCATATTGTTCACTTTCTTCAATTTTTTCGCGTTCCAGCACATCTGGATAGCTAACACGTTGATACAGTTCATTTGCAAATTTTCTGCATTTTTCTGGGGTATTGAAAATTGCATTTACTGGTTGTATATGAATATAGTCTATTTCTTTTACTTTTGTATTGGCTTCTTCGTATCTTTCTTCCTTTTGCAAGAGAAAAACTTCCAATCCCCAAATAAACAAAATGAAGTCCCATACATTAAATATCCCTTTTCCCGGAAAAGGAACATCATGGGTATAGCGACAAACAGCAAGAGCTTCTTCAATATACCCATACACAAAAAGACGATAAGCTAAGTGGCATAGATTTTCAGCGTCTGCACCACTATTAAATGAACATTTCTTTATTAACTTCTTGCACAAACTCACCACCTTCTTTTGGGGGCAAGAGTTCATTATTGATTCAAACAATTCTTTTCCTGTTTCCATTTTCTTCATTTTTTGTGGGTAATATTTGACAGCTAATCGCCATTTAGGACGATTGAGGTGCGTGTTATCCAGTTTTATTGTTCTATTATATATTTTCCACCAATTAAGAACATTTGACAACATCCCGCTTCTATATGATAGAGCAGGCAAAATGACAAATTCTTATCAAACAGATACATAATACTTTCAATTTCCTTTGGTGTATCTATAGAATCTTGCGTCTCTTGTATTTTATTCAACCAATATCTTCCACTTGCTATAATAGGAGTTGGATATTCCATATAATACAATCCTATTATATCCCATAATTTGGGAAAGACCTTTGATTTCAATAAATCCGAATAGTTGATTCTATATCGATTGAGTTCTCTATGGCATAGAGACCAATTATGTTCGCTCCAAGAAGATTTTACTCCCAAATAATTAGAAATATATAAATCAAGAGTACGCACAAATACATTCCATAATACAGAAGGTAACTTCTGTTCACCTTTATCTATTTTTTGTTCTTCCATATTCTATATGTAACTGGATAATGGCTTGACGGGGAACGGCGTTAGTCCGTTATCCCGGCTTGTTATCAATTTTATACTATAATGAACTATTATACATGCCAATATATTTAAGTCCATTGAAACTTTTCTCCTTATTGGGAATTGTAAGAGAAACATCCGTTACGTAAAAAACAGCGTTTCCCTTTACAAGCTCCATTGCCTTACATTTTATCAGTGCATTCTTTATATCACCCATATCAATAGGTACTTGTTGTAATAAAATGCTAATATCTTGTTCTTCACTGAATAGAGGAATAATACCGATAAAATCTTCATCAAATTCATCTGTATTTATATCTATACAGAATCGGCAAGGAGAATCTTGGAGATTGAAGTAATCTTCATATTCTTTTTCACTTCCGGAAAAAGTTCCAATCCATATATGGACTTTTTTCATTCTTTCTAATGGACTTAAATACATAACAGTTTATTTAGAGTTGTTGATAATGTTAAGCGGGCAACGGCGTTTAAGCGTTAGCCAGCTTCGTTAGACACACTTATTTCTTTATCATATTGACCGCTAAATAGCTTTTCTATACCATTGAATATATCGCCATCACTGGCATAATAATATAGCTTGGTGTCACCTACAACCCACACATTTTCTTGTTCATCTAACAAAACTACATCTGCATATTGTGTAATATCTCCTAAAACTAACATTTTACTCACGTTGCAATTTGCAACACACTCATTAATGAAACGAGTAGAGATATTTGCAATATGCTTGTAACAGAGATAAAAATAATAATGAAAATTATCCCTGTCTTTTCTAATTTTAGTGTTATAGAAAACTGATAGTTTCTCAACTAAAGTGTCAGTGAGAGGATAATCACATTTACTATACATCTTTCTAATTTTATTCACATAGCTATCTTTGGATAGCTCATAATTGAACTCATCCCAATGATTAGCTTTTAATACTTTTAATATATTCTTTGGTATATCCATGATTTATTGTTTAAAGCTGCGTCTAATTATTCAATAACCATACCTCGTTCCTAAACTCTCTTGCTCTCTCCACTTCGTTCCTCTTTCCAGTGCACCATGTCGTAGGGATAATAAGGCAGTCCGCGCAGGCTGCTGTCGTCCAGCCCGAGGATACGCACCAGTGCGCCGCTTTCGAAGCTCCAGTAGCCGAAGTGTATGGATGGTGTTTTGTGATTATCGTGCCACCCACAATCTGAATGCCCTCTGTACCATTCTTTGGAGAGGTAAGTTTTCAGACGCTCTACGGCTTTTCCCTTATCTTGCTTTGATAATGATATAACCTCTTGCAGGGCTTTATAAGGGCGAATATCCACTAAATCGTTCGTTGATATATTCCACGTCGGTATTCTATATTGAATAAGAGAATCTATCAGAAAGTCTTTCAATCTTTGCTCTTTTACTAACGCAACCATTTTTTCAAATTGGGGTAAAGGCGTGTTTAGCATAATGCCGCAAGACAACATCCATATCATTTGCACATAACCGCCAGCCTTATTCCAGCCTTTAAGCATATAATCCACTAATAATTGATATTGGGGTAGAAGATTGCAAACTGCTTCTCCTTTAGAATATAAGGCGATAAAAACTGTCTTTTGCTCCTCGAAGATGCTGTAGGATAGATTAAAGATTATATCAGCGTCTACGGGATGCCCTGACATCTTTTCTTGCTCTAACTCCCTTAAAGCCTCTATCTCTTCCGAAATAAAAGTCCTTCCCATATCAATGAGTGATTGATATTTTTCTATCGTACTGAATTTGTCTCTTGGTTCCATATATAGGTACAGTGTCATGAGGTTAATGTTCTGTTTCGTCGGTCAGAAACTCCTGCGGATGGCGTTTGATATATTCACCGATGAGTTCGTAGAGTTGCTTGTCGTTTTTCATCAAAGCATAATATTCATCATCGAACGCATCGAAGAGTTTCTCTTTGTAACCGATGCCAAAGCTTTTCTTCGTTCCGTCCTTCCATGCGGCTTGCAGACGGCTGCGGCAGGCGGCATACTGCTCGTCGGCACGTTTCACCACATCGGCTATGC
>ERZ779902.1241-NODE-1241-length-9721-cov-1.864060_pt1 | contig 9721 bp, 8 predicted proteins | sample MGYA00511350_ERZ779902 | MGnify/ENA primary metagenome ERZ779902 (study PRJEB29588, sample SAMEA2146908) | human gut metagenome | biome: human gut; feature: human-associated habitat; material: faeces | place: Denmark | collected 2008/2010 ...
ATAAAATCACCTCAATGCACAACGTTGTTCAACTGTTAAATCAATGTGTCTTCGAATAATGGCTTATTGTTCACAATGAATGACTCCCTTTGTGCAAAATATAGATACTTATGAAGTCGCATCTCATCAATTGATGGATATTTGGACATGATATATGCTGCTATCTGTAGTGCTGTATACATAAAATAATCTCTCCCTCGTCTGATATCATTATAACATATAATTATGATTTTGTAAAGTATAAATCACACTATGCTGAAACTACTATATAAAAGAAAAACCCCATGACAACTGTAACATAGGGTTTATATGGCTCATTATTTTTATGATTAGGTAATGTTATGCCTGCAAGTATTTTAAGCCAGCATATCCAGAAGTGCTATCAAGCTGTTGTTCCAAGACAGCATTTATAATAAAACTTATATTCTGAAATATCATATCGAATGCCGTGTAGAGAGCTCTGTACCCATTTGTCTTAGTACGGTCTCTAACCTTTTTGAGATTATCGGATAACTCCATAAGCTCTGTATCTGATACACACATTTTGAACTTTTCCACTAGGCTATAGAATTCTAGAAGTAGCTTATACAACGTTGGCTGAGTATGCGATAATTTCAAACGTTTAGCTAAGATTTCAGTCCCAAGCTGCAAGTTGTCTATATCTAGTGATAAAACCTCAGATGTAAAGATACCAACTGAATACTCTTTATAATCAGCGTTCGTAGTGAAATGCTGAAACCCAATCATCTTTGATAATCGAGATGTTCTATATAAACTTCGTGTGTATTCTGACACAACCTCAGAGCCTAGAGCCGCAAGCTTTTGACGTAATGTACTTGCGTTAGGCAATGGCATCTCAGGAGCAATTAAATGCTGTATTAACTGATAATTGCATTGTACGCACGATTGTAATAGACCATCCTCATCTGCACAAAAATCTAATATGGCAGAGTATGCCATACGCGCAAGATGATAATCATTTCTATAAAAGAAGATTTCTGCAAGTTTTATTATACAGTATATATAACATGGTTGATTAGAAAGTTTTCTAAAAAGTTCTCGATACCATCCTAAAAGGATCTGCATACTATCAAATTTTAAAACATCTAGCGAGTTTGTTATCACAATGAGGCGATAAAATAAGTCAGCCTTTATATCAGAAGTGAACGATGCATCTGTAATTTCTTTTGCTATACCTTGTATTTGCGCAAAGTTAAATGTTGCAGTTGCAATTGAATTTATAAGCATCCTGATTCCAAAATATTCACTTCTCATATTGTTTGGTTGCTGATAAATTAACGTCAAATTGGCATCAGACGCATCAATTTCCAGAATAGGAGCTACGCATAAGTCAAGATACCAGGATGTCATATCAAAACGATCTTCCACACAGCTCCAGAAATCTGGTGCATTAAATTGCAACTCTTGAACTAAACTTGGCTTTGCGAAAATGTATACAGCACTAAACTTTGAGATACAGAATTCACGTTGCATATTAATGTTCACAGCTAAAGCCATAGTATTATCTAAATTCTCGCTAACATTAAAGAAATCCAAGAATAATACTTTACTTTTGGATTCCCTTAAAGCAGTAAGAAATGATCGTGTATTTTCTTCAACTGTTTCTCCAACAATATACATCAGTGATATACTAGAATTTTCTTCTTTGAAAGCATTTAAAGCTGCTTTTGAAAATAAAGCAATATTAGTTGTCACAACACCCAATCGTCCAGGGTTCATGTCAAATATATGTTTTTTATTTGATACGAATTTTCGCCAATCTGATTGGAATGAATTCTGCAACAAACCCCAATTACTCATATCTACCTCTTCAACTCACCCCATAAAGGGTACACCCACGTGTTGCTCGAATTGCTCCGCAGAAACAATTTCGGAATCTACTAAGCATGCTAATACTGCTGGATGTATTATCTTCCTCATAGCATCTGTACACTCCAGAACGTATTGATTCTGAAGCAAATCAACCAAGCCAACATCAAAGTTAACACCCAATGGTTGCTTCAGTACTTCAAGCAATATATCTATACGCCCACTCACCATTAGAGCCCTAGCAAACTTGCTGTTACGAAAATCTTTAAATGCTTGATATATATTGTCAACCGTAATACACCCTGACATACAGCATGATGCTGCCATCGATAACATAATCATCAGATCACGAATAAGCCCTCCAGATAATAATATTACCGTGTGCAAAGCTTCTTTGTCGATAAGAGATTCATCCACTCTCTTGAGAACAATTTTCTCTAATAGATTAATACGAACACTATCTCTTTCCTGTTTTCCATCAGTCACTGAAAGCATTGGACAATTTATACTTGTAAATATATTCCCATCAGTTATTGTGTTAAACTCAGTTCTATAATGTAATGCCACAGGTGCGGTTATAATCATACGTAATCTAATTTTTTGCATGAAATTACCATGATTTAAGAATATATCAGTGTCCCTATTAAAGGGCATCACCTCTATTCCTTCTATAATAACTAAAAGTGGCTTACCTATAGCCTTCTCTATTGAATCAATTAAAATATTGAGAGCTATAATGTAATCGTCAATATTCTTCTGAATAACATAAGACATTCGCTCCCTGATACCATTATTAAAATTCAATGTACTCTCTGCAGATGCTACTAACTTTAAAAGGTGCTTAATGCTTATGCCTGCCTCAGTATTCACCACCTGCTCAGCTCCATGTTCATTTACCTGCTCTACCTCAGTTACTGCATGCCATAATTTCATGGCATCCTCATATTCAGATCTATCCAAAATAGTCAAATGATTTTTGTATTTATCAAGTAGTTGTTTATATAAAATGCACAAGAAGTCCGAAAATGTGAATATGCTATTGCCCCAGAGCTCCAACACATCAATATTTGCTATTTCAAATATTCCTGAAAGTCTCTGCTGTAACATATATAAATCTGTACTTTTCCCAACACCACGATGTCCGATATATAAAATACGCTGATACAAGTCATCAATAGGCTGCAAAATCTGCTGCATTATAGTAATGCAATCAACACCACGCCCACCAGCAGTATTTACATAGAAAGCTTCTTTCTCTTTGCTATCTAATTTAAAATAGCGGCAAGTTGTCTGCATCTCTGCTAATGTTTCTGCTTTTTTCATTAAATAATCCTCCAGACGCATATTTATATTCACCTCCATTATAACATAGTTTTTAACAAATTTCAAGGCTTTTTCTAGCGGAATTACTAGATTATTATGCTTTATTTATTTCAATTTATGTCATTGCAATAGAAAATATCACTCATGTATAAGTTGATTTTATTTTAATAATGCTGCTACTAGTTTTATCTTCAAGATTCCTTTAGTGTAAAAGTACCCTCTGCTAAACAGAGGGTAAATCTATCAACTGAATAATGATGTTGATTCTACTTCTAATGAGTGACCTGAAGTTTTTATTAACAGAAAATCAATATGTTAGTGCCTTCAAATCACATATCTAGTACTTCAGGAATATCTGTAAGAAAATCAGAAACGTTTATATACTCTATCTTCGGGAAATCCTCCATAGATAATATCTCTGATTTTCCAGCATATAAAATTATGCGCCTAGTTACTTTTGGTAAACTTGTTTCAAATGCAGTCTGGAACTGCTTATTCCACAGATGTTTAGCCTGCTCAGGTACAAATTTATCTGAATGCTTAACTTCTATGATTGTGCTGTGCTTATTCTGCATGTCACACACTGCTAAATCATATTCTCCTGTCTGCTGCAAATTAAATTTGCATTTGGCAATGTAGTATTGTCCTTCTGGCAATTCTTTTCGAACTGCAGTAGCAACTACAACTTCTAAGATTTCACCTAAAGAAATTGTTTCAATCTTTGAAGTTACAATTTCTTGCACGAATGTATCATGTACTGTAGGTGTAACCATAGCGAGTAACTGCTTGGTGTATCCATACAAAAGCCCTGGCTGTGAAAATGATACAACATTGTTCTGTCGCGCGATAATTTCATTATTCGCAAGTGTAAATTGCACTTCACACAAACTGTATAAAACATCCAATTCAAAAAGATAACTCTGCAACAGATTTAATGTTTTCTGAATATACGTGATTGGGTCAAAGAGTCGTGGCGTCTGTATACAGATAGAGTCCCAGAAAGCTGCTATAAAATCTTCATCATTAAGTATCTGTATAGCTAACTCTAGTTCTTCTAGTTGAGGTTTGGTTAATTGCTGTTCTGATGGAAGATACACCCCTTGTTTCCAATCTACTAAACGACGTGATAGAACTCTGCTTGCGTGTGCAATATCTTTTGCAGATACAACTGAATGCAATTGCTTTGCTGCGAAGCTAAAGCCTGCCCTATTGACTGCTAAGGTAATCATTTCTCTAAGCATGTTCATTTCGCTAACTTGCACTAATGGCTCGTATTTAGCAAGATTTTCATATTCAGAAAGTCTTTCAACAGAGTGTAACAAATTGCTCACAATTGAAGTGTCTATATATTCACGAATATCCTTGTTTAAGATATATGGTGCAATTATTTCCTTTTTATCCTTTGCTGCCCTACCCTTAAGGAATGTTCCGCCAAAGTGAATATAATCATCTATGGTCCCACCAACTAACTCAGTATACTCCTTATAAGAGATGTATGTTGTGTGTATCATATATGTTCTATCATATAAATAGTGACGTGCTAGGATGAATCCAAATGAATCTGTTCCGGCGCATACTATTCTACAATCTGATCCTGCTAAAGGTGGTAGCAGATTAATAATATCTATGAAGTCAGAGCAGAATGTTATCTCGTCTACATAGAAATATTTATATCCCTGTGTTTTTAATTCACGGATTTTATTAAGAACATCACTCAATAAAGTTTTCGATGCATTGCAAATAATATACACACTTCTGTCTGCATGCTGCATTGCCAGTTGCTGCATAAGAACAGTCTTACCCGTTCTTCGTAATCCATATAATATACCTATACGTTCTCTACCAGTGTCTTTTAGATACTGCATAGCATCCTCAAAGCAGTATCTCCTATTAAATGATTGCGCATCTTTACAATATGCAACCAAATCTTCATCTATATAACAGTCGAATGACTTATCTGTGAAAAATGATGTACTATGCAAATGCAACACCCCCTGATAACAGTATTATACCACAGTTTCTGACAAATGTAAATGGCTATTAACTGCTAAAGTAGTATTACCAGTGTTCGTTAATCTTCTCTAGAGCTTTGGGAAATGATCATGCAATAACCTCGCCTGAATAGTATATGCCCGTATGTGTGAAATTGTCTTTATCTTCTGCAGCGGCTGTATGTATTAATATAATGTTCTCTTCTGTATACTGCTTATCATTGTGATACACAAATTCAAATCTAAACAGAGGGTAAATTTATCAACTGAATAATGATGTTGGTTCTGATTTTATTGAATGATCATTCAATTGGAAATCAATGTTATAAAGATCTAAGAATAATATCATTGTAAATTCTATTAAAACATCAGATCTGTAACATTGACATTTCAGAAACTCATACAATTTGTCTGATAGATGTGAGCAGGAATCAGACACATAATACTCAAGTTTTTGCTTATTAACTGTAAATATGTAATCGATAAGTACTTTATCATATTTATTCAGATTTGCAAACCCTGTCTCTCTGCCAACTACTGTTTTATAGTGTTCTCCCTGTGCTGGATCATATGCGCGATACAAGTAATCATCATCTGGAATACTCTTTAGATGTCTATATGCTTCTACCATAGGATAGCTTAGTAGCAATAGTCCATTTTTTGTAGAGTCTGAGAATACCTTTTGCATCTGCATTAATCTACTTGCAGAAAATGATGTCCCTGATATCTCATAGTCAAATATTAAAAACACATCAGTAAAACTATCAACATCAATTTTAGTATCCCGCATTACGCCACTCAAGGATACCATGTGAACAAGTGTACTAATAATTGATGAATCTTCAGTAAGCCAATCCTCACCAAGAGTATTCTTCATATGATTATCTAAGTCAAACAGATTAGATCCAACAACATAAAAATCTGCTAATACATCGGGATAGTACTTTTTTATAATGGTTAAAATCTTTCGCTCTGCCTTATCACCTTCGAGAAGAAAAAGCACTTTTCGTTTAGACATTGAACTCACCTGCCCTAAACAAATGCTCAAAGTTTAATCCTGGAGTAAGCTTGCGATTAGTAAGCTCTGTTAAATGATGACACCCAGACTTATTCAAAATATAAACCATACTATAGTTAATAAGATTCAAAAAAGAAGTATTATGTGTTGTTAGAATATACTGATCCCCTAGCTGTGGTATCACTTCTAACAGCATACGTTTTGCAAGACTGTAATGATAAAATGCATCGAATTCATCAATGCATAATAAGCTACAAGTTTTATAACGATTAATTTCAAGGGCTAAATTAACAATTGCACGTTCACCCGTAGAAGCCACCTTATTAAATGGTAGATACCCTTTTTTAGTGTCCAGCATAAGAGTCAGTTCTGTGTTGTTATCTATCTTTAGATCTAAATGTATCCCTGTTTTGTCAAGCAGACCGTTCAGTACCGAAACTTCATAAGGCTGTGTAATAATAGCATTTTTTGTACAAAGATTAACACCATCAATAATTATCCATGAAAAAACCTCTGACATCATTTGGCCAATAGCACTATTATAATTACCTGAATTGAACATCAATCTTAAAATTGGCATTATGATGTCATATGCTATATAGTCTCTTACCTGTGGCCTGCTCAATTTAGAATCTTCAAAATGTTCTGAAAGATAGTCATTTGAAGAGTGAGAGTATACATACAAGATTGTATTATTTATTTGCAGCTCTTCAAAACAAAGAGCGCCTCTATAATCAAACTTTATTGTATAGCACAACTGATCAGTGCTGCTAAAATGATAGGCGAGACTACAGTTAGATAGTTCTAGCGATGATGCACCCTCATAGGATAATTCAGAAAATAACATTTTCTTCAACAAAGACATTGTGCGGCATAAGTTTGTCTTTCCAATACCATTCTCACCATATACTACAGCATTCTTACTATCAAGTACAAAAGATGTAGTTCCTAAATTCATATAATTTTCAATATCTATTCTAGTAAGCATTATAATCCCTCCTGTCAATAGTATTATACCACAGTTTTTGACAAATGTAAAGAGCTATTAACTGCTAAAGTGAGATTGCCAGTATTCATTAATCTTTGGATATACTTATTCTTCTTGACTTTAGCTATGCTACCAAATCACCTACATCTGTCTTATCTTGTATACACCTATTGTAACTGATCCTCCATACAAATTATCCTGTACAATAAACATTAGACTACCTCCAGTTGTACTTCTGTAATGTCCTGTACCAATGCTTCGCTTATATGCAATGTTACACGAAGTTCATTTAGATCTATTTCTTCAAGCAAAGGTACTGGCTCTCCTTCGTATTCTGCTTGATTGGAATGATTCAATTTTTGTATAACGCTTTAAATTCTTTGGCGAAGAAAATGTTAGTATAATTGTTTGCAGCCTCAGAAGAGATAATCCTCCTCGGCCTGCTAAATATGCTGTCATCTATTCTGACTCCTTGAGATTTCATTATTATAATTGATAAAGCACCTGCACAAATGTACAGGTGCTCTGTGATAATTAAAAGGCATTATTCAATGTCTGTGTGCGCTTAAAGATGTTCGCATCGTAATGCAATCCAAGCTGATGTGCCTTTGCTCTAATTGCTGTTGCATCATGATTTGCTGTCAGCTCTGGTATTTCCGTGCCATACTTAGGGTATTCCGATTTTAACAGAGCAATTTCATCACTAGAGAAACGTTTCAGTGGCTTGCGCCCATTCTTTGTAAGATGCAAAGCTGTTGCTTTCACTCTAATAACTTCCTTGTCAAATCTATCTTTAAGTTCAGTAATGTTTACTCCATAGACTGGATATTTTTCCTTAAGAATCTTTATATCCTTTGCTGTCCAGGCATTCCTTGTTCTATCATAGCGAATCCCCAGCTTTCTAGCTCGTGCTATTATTGCTTGCTTTGTATGAGCAATAAGTAACTCTGGAATTCCACTACCATACTTTGGATAGCTATTTTTCAGAATATTGTCTTCATCTGCAGTCCAAGTACCTGCCTTACTTATACCTCTACGATACGCCTGCGCTATGATTTGTGACCTGCTAAAGCAGCATAACAAATCAGGAATCTCTGCACCACATTCAGGATATTTGCTCTCAAGAAGTCGCAGCTGATAATCTGTCCATGTACTCTTATTAGCTGATGTATTTTTTCTAAGACCAAGTTCATAAGCCCTATTACTAATCTGCCTTGTTGTGAACTTTTTACAAAGTTCAGGGATATTTGAACCTTTTTCTGGATAGTCTCTACGAAGAATAGCAATGTCCTCTTCAGACCACTTGAAAATACGTGGTACTGGACGCTTATTCTTGGCTGCTAAGAGTACAAGCTCTTCACTTATAGCCGGCTCTCCATAGATATCAACCATCTCAAAAAAAAGCACTAAGAACTAAGTTTTCTGATTCTTTTAAATTCATTCGAATATACCTCCTCTTATTAGTGGTATTAATATAATAGACCAACTACTAAAGGTTTCAGGTAAAGTATATTCATATTTGAATATGATAAGTACTACCTAGCTAGCCACTTTGATATATTTTCCTCGTAGCTCTTTGGTGAAAGAACATCATTTGTGATATTAAGATTACTATAGTACTCTGCTGCTCTTCTCATAACTGCATCTGGAAGAATATCTGTATGCCAGAGGTTTTCGGAACAAATCACTCCTGTATCAACTCTGGCTAATGTAAATCTCTGACGCAGATCTGAAGAAAGAAGATTATCAAAGATAACAATGCCATTGGAGCCAAGAGACATGTCTGGATCTAGGAAATCTGCTGGAAGAGATACTGCATATTTAGGCGTTATCAGTGTATTGAAAATGCAATTCTCAATAGTGTGGACATCATATATTTCTCCACCCTGGTTATACAGTTCAAGTCCCTGCTGTTTTGATACTTGTACTCGTCTAAGTCTAGCCTGATAAAGGTAAGCAGAGTGTATTACACCTGTCCAATTAAGGAAATGTGTATTGAGATGCTGAATCCAAGCTGGCTGCAGCTTCACAATATTCTTCAGTTCTGCTAAAGGTTTATCTTCATATTTTGAAAGCACGGTTGTAATAATATTCTTTGCATAATCATTCACAGTAAGCAGTGATTTTGGCAGTACTGTTACGAAAGGAATAATATCATTATCCAATTCTACGAATTCTGTAAAAAGCATCTTCCCTGACTGGAACACTGCCTCGCACTGACAAAGATAAATAAGAATATTCAGTTTGTCAAGTTCAATCTGTGTGTCTGCCACTGCTAAAATAGACTGTGCAACTTCTATGATAGAGAACTGTGTCTTACTTCTGAAACAATAATCTTCATAGACTTTGCCTGAGATATCAAGATCTTCTTCAGTAATGCTCTGCATTTTATCTGCTGCATACTTCTTAATAATTGCGTCTGCGTAAAAGTCATTATGTAGTTCTTCAATAGGCACCCAACCATATCGTGTAAGGACATCATGAGCAATGATATCAAGTTCATTCCAAGTTGCTTCATCATGAAGAGTGTTGTTGTCTGACATAGTAATAATCTTACCATTTGTACAAAAT